>Ga0187893_10002482_pt1 | contig 40414 bp, 29 predicted proteins | sample MA1701074metaG_FD_139574 | JGI IMG/M metagenome (GOLD analysis project Ga0187893, IMG submission 139574) | White microbial mat communities from a basaltic lava cave in the Kipuka Kanohina Cave System on the Island of Hawaii, USA - MA170107-4 metaG ...
AGCGGAGGGTACCTCAGGACCGGCGATTTCGAGATGTTCCGTTGCCTGGGAAACCGGGGCTGAACGAAGAATCATCAGGTTGCCCAACATGTAATGGGCGCGCGCATAGCTAGGTTCCCGCGCCAGGGCCTCCAGCGCCATTTCCTCCGAAGCTGCAAAGTCCTTCAATTCAAATTGGACGTAAGCCAGATTCGTGAACAGCAAAGCGGAGGTGTTGCCGAGGCGCCGGGCTTGCTCGAAGTGATCTTGGGCTTCGGACAAGCGGTGGGCCCTGACGAGTTGCACTCCGAGGTTCACGTGCGCCTCAACGAAGGATGGATGGATCCGTAGAGCGCGCTCCAACTCCTCGATTGCCTTCCCAGTGCCACCCGCCTCGGAGTGCTTGGCTGCGTTTCTAATGGCTTTCACAGCATCGCGGGGGGGCGGGCTCACCAGTTGCTTGTAGGAAACAGTTCCAGGAAGGCGAAGCTCCTCTTTCCTCCGGGGCAGGTTCAGCATCAGTGGTCCAGAGTGATTGTTGATCTGAACCGTTTCCTGCAGAATGATGTTGTGGCCGACGAGCTCGATTACGCGGATGTGATAGCAGCCACCGTCGATGTTTCGAATCTCAAACGCCCCGTCCGGGGCGACTGGAACCCGGTCGCTCAGTTGATTTCGGCCGCACTCGACAAATTCTACGGCGATGTCGTTTACGCGGCCCTCCGGGCTCTTGATTTCGCCGCGAAGAAGGATGATTCGCTCGGACGGCGAGAGTTGACCCTGTAACCTCGCGCTGGCAATCAGAAATAAAAGAATGTTTCGCATGATTCCTCCGTGTGAATGAATTTCAGGCGTACGTTCTCCACGGAACGATGATGGTGCGATGAACGAAGCTGCGTGGTCTATCCGCGTTCTAGGGGGAAGGAAGGATTCTGCGAGGACGAGGCAGGAAAGCAGCCGACCTATTCAGGCTTTTAGGGCGGCATTGTTTCGACAACACCAGTCTATCGAAATGGGGCCGGTCCGGCTAATCGATTTTTCCTATCGATCCCATCAATGCTCGAAACGTATGCGTCATACTTACCGCAGACCCTTGGATATCGTGGGAGCGGACGTTACCAATTGGATGGCGAACACACTGTCGCTCGGGCCGAGCTTGATTGCATCAAAGCGGTGCTGGTAACCGACCTTCAGCAGTTGCAGCCGATTGGGACGGAAGCCGATCGCTCCCTCCCAAATCTGGCGGTTGGGAAGGAAGTTGGGCTTTCCTTTTTCATGGAGATCTTCCACTTGATTGAAGCGAACGAATCCTCCGCGCACCGCCAGGTACCAGCGAGGGTTCAAGATCGTCTTGACCTCCACATATCCGAAGACGGGCGCCGGTGACTGACGGAAGAAATAGGGATAGCGGTACTCAAACCTGTGCCATTCGCCGCTGAAGCTCCAGCGCCCGCGGGCCCATTGGGCGTCGATTCCGAGTCCGGTTGCGGGTGACTGGCGGACACCGCCTTTGTCTTGTTGGGCCGCCAGACCGGGAGCTCCGTGTGACTGAATCGCCCGGGGAAGGATGTCATTGATGTTCGGATCGAGCCATGGACCATGGAAGGCTGAGAAGCCGACGCGTAGTCCCGAGGGAAACGTGTAGCCTCCACCGCCCGCCCACTGCCCATACTGTCCCGGCGACCGAAGGCCTCGGGGTCGGGACGGAGAGCTGTTGGTTAATTGGAGACGGAGATCCAAGCGGCGGTGGCTCACATTGATCTCGGCCCCCGGCAATCCATAAAGCGTCACCGGAAAAATGCCATATCCATACCGGACCGGGTTTACGCAATGATACGCCGAAACATTCGGATGCACCTGCTGCTGGTGCTCGAAATCATAGTTGCTGCATGGCAGAGCGTTTGCCCTAACCTGTAGATATTCATAACTCATTGGACGATCGATGAGCGCATTGTCCTTGTCGTCGTAGCGTGTGCTGAACGAGCCAAACGCCGTCGTAAGCTTTCCGGTCTTGATGACAATCTCGCCGGACTCGGTGGTTCGGCGGTACGCGAAGTATAGCTGCAAGAATCTTTGCCGAAACCGCTCCCAGGTAAAGACCTGGCGATTGTAGTAAGCCTCGTAGGGGAAAAAATGCGTCGAATGAATCTGAATGGACGAATAGGCGAACCAGTTCGCACCCAGCTTCAGAGAAGGATTGAGCAGGAGGCGAATTCCGCCGTAAGTTCGGATATGATTCGCGGGGATATCGATCTCCGGTTGCATTACGGCCAGGCGCGGCGTACTAAGCATGCCCGCGGTGAAGGTCACAGGCACGTTGAAGCCGAAGCGGGCCTCCTGGGAAAGACACGGCAAACCAAGCAGACTAGCTGATGTCAGGACCAGCACCGATCGGCCATACCGCATAACTCGATTCCTCCTCTCCCGGGGCCGCTTTAGGCCCGGTGTTTTCTTTCAGTTGAGCTGCCAGGGAGAGTAGAGACCGCGACGGGTCGCTACTCTGATCCCACGAGTCGATCACTCCCAGTAATGCCTTCACAACGTCTGGATCGAATTGCGTTCCGCTGTTGTCGCGCAGGATGCCGCGTGCTGTTGCTTCGGCCAGGCGCGGTCGATAGGCGCGGTCGCTCGTCATCGCGTCATAGGCATCGGCGACGTGAACGATTCGGGCGCACAAGGGGATCTTGTCCCCGCGTAGTCCGTGAGGGTATCCGGAACCGTCATGATTTTCGTGATGAAGCTCGACGATCGGCAAATAAACCTCGAACTTTGCCACGCGCCCGAGAATCCGTGACCCGATCTCCGGATGTTGCTTGATCATCTCGAATTCGCATTCCGTCAGCTTGCCAGGCTTCTGGAGCACGGTATCGGGAACGCCGATCTTGCCGATATCGTGCAGCTCGGCTCCGACTCGGACCGTCTCCACTTCGTGCTCGGAGCAATTCATGGCGCGAGCTATCTGAACCGAGTAGAGGCTCACGCGACGGCTGTGGCCAGCCGTATAACTATCGCGCGCATCCAGGGCCTGAGCCATGGTCTGAATGAACTCCATGTAGGCGTCTTGGAGGGACTGCTGCGAGATCCGGATCGCCGTCGAGGCGCGTATAAAGGCATTGGCCAGTTGGTTGATCTCCGCGATGGCGGAGCGGCTTCGGGTATTGGAGACCAACTCGCCTCTGCGTTCGCTCTCTTCGAGACTTTGGACGAGCTCGCGAATGGGCCGGGCCGCGGAACGCGCCACCAGCGCCGCGCAGACCAGGGCGATGAGCACGCTTGCGAAACCGGCAGCCAGATACACGGATCCGAAACCGGCCGTGAACTCATTGGCCGCGGCGTCGATGGATTGGAAGCTGACGAGGCTATAGTCGCCTCGGATAGTGGACGCGCGAATCCGGAGCGCCAGAAAGCTCTCGCCTGCGACCTTGATATCACAGCCCTCCGGGGTAGGAATGCACCGGCGCCAGCCGTGCTCGAACCCGGATTGTAGTTTCACCGGCAGATTGGCTGCTAGAATCCGGCCTTCGTGCATTAGAGCAGTCCAACCGGCTTCGCCGAAGGACCGGATGTCGAATTCCTGGCCCAGCGTGAGCCACCCAATCACCTCCTCGGCGAGGTTGATCGGTACCGCTATGGATTCGTAATACCGGCTGTTGACTGGGAAAAAGGCAGACGATGCCGAAATTGGAATCTCGGAGGAATCGAGCGGAATCACGCCGCTCTTCGCTTTGACGACGGCAGCCAGCGGTTTCTGGTCGAGGTCCGAAGCGATGAGGAGGTCAAAGCCTAGCGGCGGGCCGAGCTCCAGAAGCTGGTTCTGCAGCGTGCGGCCGAGTTGTTGGCGGTAGAGGGGAGACCGGGTAAACGACGACTCACGCTGAAGTCCGAGAGCCGCCTTGAGTCCGGCGCTGTCGGTTGCAACAGAGACCATGCGGACGATGCGTTCCCCATGGCTCGAGCGCATCCGTTCGATCACCGCTTCCCGGCGCACGAGCGATGTGCGGAGATTCGCGCGAACCTGGTTCCGGATGGAGATCCGGATCGCCTGGAAGCTGGCTCCCAGCGCAACGATCATCATCCCCAAAGCCAGGAAAAACGTTCTGCTAGCGAACGACAGTGACGGCATCACTGGTCTCTTCCTCTTGCAGAGGGATGGTCACATCCACACGGATCCTTCCCTCCGATGGCGCTTCCAAGCTGCGATGGAAATAGCCCGCCGATTTATGCCAAACCACGAGCTTGACGGGACCGGGGCGCACGCCTTCGAACCGGAACTGACCCGCCGAATCCGGGCGTGTGAAATGGCCAGTGGGGGACACGACAATCGCCGCGCTCATCTGCGGATGAAGATGACAGAATACCTGAACGACGCCAGGCCGCCGGAACTCGACAGATCTGGACCGGCCGGCCGGGTAATAGCCTAAGTCGAAGGATTTGATACGGGATAGAGAAAAGACGTTATGGAAAAACGGATCGTTGTTAGGAAAACTCACCGTAGAGCCACTGGGAACCACTAGGATCTCGGGGTCGAATCGCTGGTTCTTCTGATTGAGGATCGCGGCGCCTGGTTGGGGCATATCCAGATTGGACCCGTCGAGATAGACGACAACTCTCTCCATTTCACTGATGCTGGATTCCGACGCAAGCGGCTTCGCGCTGACACCGCGGAACTGATAAGCGTTCACCGTTACCTTCTTCCGCGTAAGGGGTTTCACGATCAGAATGGCGCCTGCTATCTCTCCGGCATGGAGAGGCAGGCAAACTCCCAGGCAAATGAGGCAGGTTAAAAGACGAATCCCCATCGGATGCTCTAAGGTGTACCATCGGCTCGAAAGATAATGTTCTTTAGTGAATCTTGTATGGATTACGCATGATTAACGATTGGCATGAATAAGGTCGCAAGGCGCTATTTTGTTTCAGGTCGCGTTCAAGGTGTCGGCTTCCGCTACTTCGTCGAGAACGTAGCGGGATCGCTGGGGCTTAACGGGTACGCGCGAAACCTTGATGACGGTCGCGTCGAGGTGTACGCGATCGGCACGGAACAAGAGCAGGCGGAGTTGGCAGGGTTGCTATGGACGGGACCAAGATGGGCGGATGTCCGGGGCGTGGAAGTGCGCGAAGAGGCATTGGAGAAGCTTCGCGGATTCAGGATCGTAGGCTGAAGCCTCCCTGGCTGCTGCTGTGCCTCGGACATTTCCCGTAGACGGAAACCCCAGCGTCCCGAGGAGTCGGGACGCGGCAGGCAAGAGTGCCCGCGCACGTGCCGCTCACCGCAATGCTTACGGGGCGGCGGCCGGCGGAACGCGGCGCTTAGTGGCTTGCTCGAAGGCATATCCGAGTTCGATCAGGCGAGGCTCGCTGCAAGCCATACCCGTAAAGCTGACGCCGAACGGCGCCGGCTTGGCGTCAAATCCAGCGGGGAACGGCTGTCTCGGAGGTGCATTCGGCGTCATGCCGAATGGCACGATCAGCGTGGGATAGCCGGGCTTGGCGGCGATGGAAGCGCCGTTGGCTGCGGGAAAGAGAATGGCATCCAGCTTATGCACCTTCATTACCTCGTCAATCCCGTGCGTGCCAGCGAGGCGAACGTCCTTGGCACGATCCTCTTCGTAGCGCGCTTTGTCGGCTTCGAGATCCATCTCATCCGACACGTCCAGCCTCGACTGGCCGTACTTAATGGCTCCGGCCTTGGCGTGGGCGAGATTCCATTGCCGGAGTTCCTTGAGGGACTTTACGGGAGCAGACGGCCCGAGCGACGCAAGCCATTGGTTGAAGTCGCGCTTCATGCCGTACTTGAACACCACCGAACAATCGCTATCCTTGCCTTTCGGCTTGTCAGCGCCGCCGCAGGTGTTCCAGAGCAAGATGTTCCGTGCGGCGTCCTTGCTGATGACGCTGGGGATGTCGGCTGGATCGACAATCACGGCGCCTTGTTGTCTGAGGATGGCGATGGCTTCTCCCATCACGTTCGCCTCGGCCTCTTCGAGTCCACCGCGCGGTTCTTTGTCGCCTGGTGCGGTGAACTTGTCAAAGTAGAACGCGCGGGGAATGCCGATCCGCGCGCCCTTCAGTCCGTCTTTGTTTAGATACTTCCCGTAGTCGCGCCCCGGGGGCGGCGTACAGCGAGTGGTCGCCGGGTCGTTCGGATCCGGCTTAAGACTCTCCATGGCTCCGAGCAGGATCGCGGCGTCGGCAACCGACTTTGCCATCGGGCCAGCGGTGTCCTGATCGGCTGTGATTGGGATGATTCCGTGCCGGCTGATGCGCCCGACCGTCGGCTTGATGCCAGCCAACATGTTCTGGTTCGCCGGACTCAGGATGGACCCGGATGTCTCCGATCCTATGCTAGCGGCCCAGAAGTTTGCGGCCGTGCCAATACCGGAACTCGATCCTCCGGTCGAGAGCGCGGGACGTCCGTCCTCGATCTTCTCCCGCGGATCACGCCGCGGGTCGTAAGGATTGAAGCCGAATCCGCCGACCGCGTTGTAATTACCCGGCATCGGAGTCGGCGCGCCGCCGATCCAGTTGGCGAGCTCGGTCATGCCCGTTTTCGCGAGGATGATCGCGCCGGCGTCCCGCAGGTTTTTGGTCAGCGTCGCTTCGTACGGCGGCACGTATCCTACGAATGCCAACGCGCCGCCAGTGGTGGGCAGATCTGTTGTGTGAATGTTATCCTTGAGCGCGATCGGAATGCCATGGAGAGGCCCACGAATCTTTCCTTGAGCGCGCTCGCGATCGAGTTGGTCCGCTTCCCTGAGCGCCTTCGAGCTCACGGCAAGGGTCGCGTTGAGCTTGTCCTCGTACATCGCTATGCGCTGGAGGTATTGCTGGACGAGTTCACGCGAAGCTACGCGCTTCTTCTTGAGGGCCTCTTGCATCTGGGAGATGGTGGCTTCGACGACGGTGAACTCGTTGCGGTCACGCCGCTGGCCATGCAAAGCGGGTACGGAAACGGTGGCGAGAGCGAGAAGGACCACGGAAGAGTTCATATTTGACGGATTGTACCCGCTTTGGAGGATGCAGTGCGGATGGCCTGCATGCATGAAAATCAACAGCACGCTGAAGCGTGCGCCACGCTACATTACTTTACGTCGGCGAAGGTCACGGTGCTGTCGGCGCCCGCTTCACGAAAGTGGCTGCTGGAGAGGGACATTGTGACCACTCGCTTGTAGCGCCACAACAAGCCGAAGCGGAACTCCGTTCCGTAGCTCACAGGAAACCAAACGCCGGGAGCGATTCGTTTGTAATTCAGCGTGAAGCCGACTTGCTCGAGATTTGTTCCCAGAAACACGCGCACGCCCCAAGGTATCTTGAACGCCTGCTTGCTGTAGACGCTGATCGGTTCGTGGTCCTCTGTGTCGATTAGGGCCTCGCCGCCGAACCAGCCCTCCCATTTCTTCCTGGGCGCATACTTGATTCTCCAAGCGGTCCTACCGTCCACTTGGCTCGTGCCGAGAAGCTGGTAGGTGTACTTCTCCTGTTTGGCTGAAGTGAGCGGGAACAGATCGGTGTCGAATCCGTCGCGGCTGTGCGCATCGTTCACCAAGTCGTTCGAGAGATCGTCAATCAGGTCGCCATCGAGATCCACGTCTTTGTATTCGAATCCAGGTTCGGAGTACTCATGCCACTTGCCTTTACTTTCGTAGCCGCCTTTGAATTCGACCAGTTTTTTCTCCGATTCCTTGGCGCCAGGGAAGACATCGTAGGTACGGAACTCCTCGCGGGCGAGCTTGCCATTGGTCCGGACGAGGCGGGCACGGAGCTTCTGGCGGTAGACGTACCTGGACCGAAGCACCTCCGCCCGATCCTGGTTTTCACCAACTTTCGCCATAATCTCCTCGGCTGCCGGATCGAGCGCGAGCAGAGCCGAGGGTGCGAACAGAATGACGAGTTTCATCAATGCGAGTTACGAACCAGGCGTGCGGGCGGTTGCAACTTTTACAGGCTACGCATGTGGAATCCGCCGTCGACATTCAGGACCTGGCCAGCGGCGTAATCGAGCAGGCCGTCCGCGATGGCGCGCACTGCTTTGGCTACATCTGCGGATTCACCGATGCGGCGTTGCGGCACGAGGCCCGCGGCGATTCGTTCTTCATAGAGTTTTTCGACGCTCGCGATCATGTCCGTCCGGATAACGCCTGGCCGGATCTCGAAGACCAGGACGCCTTGCGGGGCGAGCCGCTGGGCATAGAGCAGAGCGCTCATGCTGAGGCCGGCTTTCGAGATGCAGTATTCGGCGCGGTTGACGCTGGCCGCATAAGATGAAATCGACGTAATGAATACGACGCGTCCCGAGCCCTGTCCCACCATCCAGCGCGCCGCCTGCTGCGTAAGAAAGTGGGGTCCTCTTAGGTTGGTGCCGATGATCTCGTCGAAGCTCTCTTCGCCGGCTTCCAGAACATCGGCGCGGGTACGCTGTGTCACGCCGGCATTATTGACGAGCAGATCCAGCCTGCCGAATTGTTCCAGTGTGAAGGCGATAAGGGCGCTGCGGTCGGCGGCCACGGAAACATCGCACTGCAGGATACCGCAACCGGTCTCGGCCGCGAGCGACTCGGCCATGTCGCGCCGGCCTTTGTAAGTGGCCACGACGTCATGTGTCCTGGCTAGTTCTTGCGCGATCCCCCGTCCGATGCCTCGGCTGGCCCCAGTGACGATAGCGACGGGCTTCGCCATCTTTTACCGGCCGGCCTCTTTCAACGCCCTTGCGATTCCCGCGGAGATCTCCTCGATGGTGAACGTTTCGATAAACGGTTCCTGCTCGACAAAGACGGTGGGAGTCTTGCCCACGCCACGCGCGACGCCTTCCTGGTAGTCCTTGTCGACCAGATCGTTGAGTTTGGGGTCTTGTAATGACGCTATCGCCTTGGTGCTGTCCAGACCGTTGGCCTTGGCGAACGCCGCAACGTGATGAGAGAGCTGATCGGTCTTGATTTGCCTCAGCTTCTCCATCGTCTCGCGGCGGAAGCGGACACCGAGCTCCGGCTTTGCTTGCTCGAAGAAGCGGGCCGCGACCGCGGCGGGCCGAGCCCAGTTGTGCCTGGGCAGCGGGAAGTCGCGATGCTCGAAGGCCACGCGCGCGCCGTACTTGGGCAACAGATGCTCATCCATCATCTTACGGAAGTGCGCGCAGTCCGGACACTGCAGGTCTTCATAGATCACTACACGGACGGGGCTCTTCGGGTTTCCTTCGACCAGATTATCGCCCGCGGATAAGGTCATTGCGATCGTTAGAGAAAGCGGGAATCGCACATTCCCATTGTAGGTTAGGGCTGGCACGGTATCCTAAAGAGGAATGCGCCACACGCGCAGGCTGCTGCTCGTCGTCTTGTTAACGCTGGTGGGAGCGGTGGCCGTCGTGTATCAGAAGAAGGCCGTCGAGCTCAAAGGCAGCGAGCCGCCGGCTCCAAAGCCGATCCAGTCGGGGTTTCAGGCCACGAATTCCGATTGGGTGCTGCGGAAGGACGATGGGAAGTGCCCTCTCTACGAAGTGCACGCCAAGGAATTCCGGCAAGTGGACGATCCGGACGCCAGAATTCACCTTACGGGAGTCCGTCTTCAGTTGTTTCATAAGTGCGGCGCCGAATACGACCTGGTGCTTTCGGAAAGCGCTGTTGCAGACACAACCAAAGAGACGTTGTTTTCCGAAGGTGATGTCGAGATTACGCTGGCTGTTCCGGTGGACGAGTCGAAAAAGGCGCGCTTGCTCGCCATTCGGACCTCCGGCGTACATGTCGAGATTCGATCGGGCAAAGCAACGACAGACAAGCCGGTCCGTTTCTCGTTTGATCTAGGGGATGGGGAAGCCACGGGCGCCACGTATGAACCGCAGACGCGCCATCTGACGATGCACTCCAACGTGAAGTTGCGGTGGCTGGGGAAAGATCCGCACGCCAAGCCGATGTTCATCGAGGCTGGACGGCTGGTCTATCCGGAGAATGAGTCGAAAGTGTATCTATCGCCGTGGGCAAAGTTTCGCCGTGACAATCTGAACCTGGATAGCGCCGACGCTGTGATCACGCTCGAGGCCGGCAACATACGCCTGGTAGAAGCGCAGCGGGCGCGTGGAACTGACCAGTATCCGAATCGGGCGCTCGCGTTTGGCGCCGACGCCATGGTGATGCAACTCACCTCCACGTCGCAGGTGGAGAACATCAAAGGAAACGGCCATGCAAAGCTTCAAGCAGAATCCAACACCGCCCAGACCGATATTGAAACCGCCACGATCGAGTTAGACTTCGAGACGGCAGGCAAGGAGAGCATCCTAAAAACTGCGACGGCGCTCGGGAACACGGTTGTCCAATCCAATCCGGCCGCCCGAGCCGGTCAGATGACCCCGCCGATGCGAGTGGTGCGAAGCGAGCATGTGGTGGCGAGGATGCGTCCAGGCGGCGAGGAAATGGAGATCATGGAGACGCACTCCGCGGGAACGCTGGATCTGCTGCCAAACCATCCTTCGCAGCCACGACGGCATTTGCAGGCCGACCGGATGTGGCTGCACTTTGGCGGTCAGAATCAACTGGAGAAGTTCCGTGCGGTGAACGTCACCACCACAACGCACAAACCGCTGCCAGCGAGCTCAAAGTCGAAGAAGGAGCTTCCGCCGGTGGTCACATCGAGCAAGGACCTAAATGCGCATTTCGATCCATCCAGCGGCGACATGATCCGTCTGGAACAGTGGACGGACTTCCGGTACAAGGAAGGAGAGCGCGAGGCCTCAGCCGTTCACGCCATGATCGAGGCGCGGACCGACGTCATTACCTTGGACCAGTCGGCGCGGGTGTGGGATCCGGGTGGATCGGTGAGCGCGAACCGGATCGCGATGAATCAGAATACGGGGGACTTCACAGCGGAGGGTAAAGTCGCGTCCACGCGCCGGCCGGAGCGCAAGCAGACGGCGTCGAGTACAGCGCTGCTATCGCAGGACGAGCCGGTCAAGGCGACGGCCGCCCGCATGATCTCGACGAGCCGGAATCAGCATATTGTGTATGAGGGAGACGCTGTGTTATGGCAATCGGGGAACCGGTTGCAAGCCGAGCGCGTCGTGATTGACCGCACGGCACAGACACTAAGCGCGCAAACGCGAGTCGTGTCACAGTTTCAGGACAAGAAGCAGAATCCGCGGACGCGGCGGCTGGCAACGACGATCGTGCACGCGTCGGGCATGACCTACAGCGATCGCGACCGGGTGGCTGTATACCAGGGCCCGGTTCGACTACTGAGAGACGGGATGGATGTAAAGTCGAAAAACTTGCGTGCCTGGCTGAATGAAGATACGAGCGCGGAGTCTTCCCTCAATCGGGCCTTTGCGGATGGCGATGTGGAGATTTTCCAGGCGGAGGGGGGGCGAACCAGACTGGGACTCGCGCAACACGCCGAGTACTACGTGGCCGAGGAGAAGGTTTTGTTGAACGGCGGGATGGCGCAGTTCCGGGATTCCTTGAAAGGCTCAACCCGAGGCCACCAGATCCAGTGGTTTGCGCGAACCGATTCGCTCGAAGTGGACGGCGAGGTTACGCAGCCCACGGTGAATCGATTCCGGCGAAAGTGAACAGGGAGGGCGGCAAACTCAAGTTCGCCGCTTACATGCTGAAGCATGCGACACGTTCTTACTCGGCTTTACCAATGAGTGTGAGAGCGATTTTGGCGTCGCCGACCGTGGCCATCAAGGCCCAGTCGTGCTCTCCCTGCTGCTGCATGCCTGGCTTGAATTCGCTTTCCACCAGATACATAGAGAGAACAGCCGGGTGCGGGGTGCCGGAGGCTTTCTTGGTCATGTTCATGAGATCGTCGAAAACCTTCACCGCGTCGAGCTTCTGATCGATGGCCGCCGGCGTCATGACGAGAAAGTCCCGCTGCGGGGCGACGCCCTGGTGATCGCCATTGATGGGGAACATCGAAAAGCGGAGCGTATAGACACCCGGCTTGATGGGCTGCCCCCGGCGGTCATAGCCGTTTTCGGGCCAGCGGATGGCCCCGATCACGGAGCCGGGCGGCGTGGTTTTCCAGGTAACGTCGGACTCAGCGGTGTTGGGCCCCTTCGGGGGTTGTTTGACGAACCAGAGCTCACACCAGACTTTGCCGTCCGGCGACAGCACCTTGTGTCCGGCGGGTTGCATTTCCGCGAGTATCGGGGCGGCCAACTCGGAAGGAGGGGCGCCCGCGGGTTCAGCCTTGTACTGTCCGTAGGAAAGCAGACATGCACTCAGCAGAAATCCCAGCTTCTTGACCATGTAATTTTTGCTCCTGAGAGATTCTTCTAGTATTGATGCTAGCAATCGGAGCGCCGTTTCCGCAGGCGGGTGTTTTATTCGTAGCGGAGGGCCTGGATCGGGTTGATGGCGCTGGCGCGACGGGTCGGAATGAATCCTGCGCCGGCGGCAACAGCAGCCAGAATTACCGCGGCGGCAAGGGCGGTCCAAGGATCGGTTGGTTGCACGCCAAATAGTTGCGAAGAGACATACTTGCTGAGCAGATAGGCGGCAGGAACACCGATCGCGAGACCGATGCCCAGCAAGAGTAGGACTTCGCGCATCACGAGCCAGATGACGGCGCCGGCTTGCGCGCCCAAAGCCATGCGCAAGCCAATCTCTTTTGTGCGCCGCGCGACGACGAAGGCCATCACGCCGTAGAGGCCGACCGCCGCAAGCAGCGCTGCAAGCGCTCCAAAGGCCACGGAAAGAGTCGCGATCAAGCGCTCGGTGCTGAGCGTCTCATCGAGCTGACCTTGGAGCGTCTTCATTTCGTAGATGGGCAGCGCCGGATCGAGCTTCAGCACTTCGCGCCGCAACAGACCGTACATACTGGTCGACTCCATCGACGTGCGGACGTAGAAGGCCACCGAGGCCGGGAACCGCGACTGCATATTCGGCACGAAGACCTGGCGCCGGACGCCTTCGCGAGGCCCTTCATAAAGGGAGTCCTCGACGACGCCGACGATGCGGATGTCGAGTTTTGTGTTTGGCCCACCACCAAAACCGACATGGCGACCGATGGCAGTCTTATCGCCGAAGAAATGGCGCGCGAACTTTCTGTTCACGATGGCCACGGTGGTGCGGTTGCCCGCATCGCGCACATCGAAATCACGCCCCTCGATAACGTTAATCCCCATGGTGCGCCAGTAGCCCGGCGAGATGCTATTCATGAACGCCTGGATGTCCTCACCGTCCTTGGCCCGGTGTCCCTCGACCGACATCGACGAATCCCATTCCCATCCGTGCAAGAGCGGAACGGAGGCGTAACTCGCGGTTTGGACTCCCGGCAACAAGCGGACATTTTCGAGCAGTTGGCTATAGAAAGACTGGATGCGATCGACGGGATAGCCATTCAAGGAAGGCGAGACCTGAAATGTGACGAGATTGCCGATCTGCTGGAAGCCGGTTTGAGTGTTCTTGAGGTTTCCCAGACTCTTGACGAACAGCCCAGCTCCCGCGATCAGCAGGAATGAGAGCGCCACTTGAGCCGTAACCAGAACTTTGCGCAGGCGAACCGATCCGCCCGTACCGGCGACCGCGCCGACCGTGTCCTTGAGCGCGTTCCACAGATCGAGGCGGGTGGACTGTAACGCCGGCGCAAGGCCAAAGATCAAGCCGGTGAGTACAGCTAGAGCGAGGTTAAAGCAGAGGATGCGAAGATCGGGCTCGGCTCGCAACAGCAGCGGAGTGCCATCGGAGGGAACCAGACTCAGCAGCCCGCGGATAGTCCAGATGGAGAGGAAGATTCCCGCCGCGGCGCCCAAGAAGGAGAGGATCAGGCTTTCGATAAGCAATTGCCGGACCAGTAAGGCTCGGGAGCCGCCTACCGCCAAGCGCACGGCGATTTCTTTTTGCCGGGCTGCGGCGCGGGCGATCAGAAGGTTGGCTACATTGGAGCAAGCGATCAACAGGACCAGCCCAACCATACCCATCAGAACTTTGATCGCTGTACCAAAGTTGCGGCGAGCCTGCGAGAAGCCGGTCTGCGCCGCCTCTACCTGAATCTTTCTCTTCCGGAACAGATCGCGGAAATAGGGCGAGGTCTCCCGCATCTCCGGACGAGCCAGTTCCTCCTGGAGGATCTGGGAGAGTTGAGTTTGTAGCGCTGCACGGGCCGATTCTATCGTCTGCCCAGGCTTCAACCGGGCAAACAGATGAACCCATTGGCTACGCCGGTTACCGATATCGTCCCAGCCCGGGGTCATCAGCGGCTTCATTTGCATCGGGACGCGGATGTGGGGCGTCTGTGCGGGATCGGTGCCTACGAACCCGGCGGCCGAGACACCAACGATTTCCATGGGGTAGTTGTTGACGAGAATCTTCTTGCCCACCACTTTCGGATCGCCGGCGAAGCGGTTGGCCCAGTAATGATGGCTGAGCACAACGGAAGGGTGCGCCTTGTACTGGCGGTCGTCTTGCTCAGGTGAAAACACTCGCCCGATGGCTGGGCCGACTCCCAGCGCCTGGAAAAAATTGCCGGAAACCAGTTCGGCGTTCACCCGCTCGGTCTGATTGTCCACGCTGATGGAAGTAGCCGTGCCGTGCGTGCAGAAAACAAATGAAAACGCGGGAGATTTCTGTTGGAAATCCTGATACATCGGATAGGAGGCCCTTCGCGATCCGCGATTGCTGCCCATGTGAGGACCGGTGGCCCAGATCATGACCAATTGCTCCGAGTCCTTCACCGGAAGCAGGCGGAGAATCAGTTGGTCAAGCAGCGTGAAGATGGCAGTGTTGGCGCCGATCCCCAAAGCTAGCGACAGGACGGCCACGACGCTGAACATCGGGGTCCGAAGGAGAGTCCGTAGGGCGAACTTAAGGTCGGAGAACACACCACGCATGTAAACGTATTACGAAATCCGCGCCGAGGCGATAGCAGGAATTTTGTGTGCAGCGCATGCCGCTCATGTGGCGCAAGCCTCCGGCTTACGAGAGCCGCCGGCAAGCGAGAATGCTTGCCCCAGACAATCCGAAGCGCCGGGCCTTAATTAGACGGACTGCGGCGGGATTGGTCACGCAACGATTTTGTCGTGACCGGAACATGGGTTTCACGTCCTATTTTTCGAGAAGCGCAGCGCGGGCCAGGAACTTTTCCATTCGCGGTTGCGTAGTAATCCAGCAAGCGAGGTCTTCTATGACAAGCTGGCTCCGATATGCCACCCGCTTTTGCGCGGCCGCACTGTTTTCGTTGACGCTCGATGCCGAGCAACAGAGTCCTTTTGAGGCCAAGCTCCACCAGGCGAACCAACTCCGGTTAAAGGGAGATTACAGCAGCGCCGAGAAGCTCTATGCGGAAGCGCTGAAGGACGCGCAGACTGACTTCAGCGGCATGGACCCTCGCCTGGCCAAGGCGATGAATAACATGGCCGTGCTGCATCATACCTTGGGCCGCTACGAGCAGGCGCGCGAGCTCTACGAGAAAGCGCTCGAGATATGGTCCACGACGCTCGGACCAGACGATTCCCATGTTGCGACAACACTGAACAATCTGGGAGAGGTGGCGCGGCAGCAAGGAAAGCTGAAAGAGGCGGACCGGTATTATCAGCGCTCACTCGAGTCTCGCGAAGCTGTCGCGCGAGACTCGCAGGTCGCACTGTCAAATACTCTCAACGGTTTTGGAGTCCTGTTGCAGGACATGGGAAGACACAGTGACGCCGAGCAAACGCAGCGGCGCGCGTTAGGAATTCAGGAGCAACAGTTCGGCCGGGACAATTTGCGGATTTCAGTCACGCTCAACAATCTGGCCGAGTTGTACCGCCTGCAGAAGCGCTTTCGGGACGCCGAACCTCTTTATCGCCGTGCGCTCGAGATCAAGCAGAACATCCTGGGCAACGATCATCCGGAAGTCGCCACGACGTTGAACAATTACGCTGCATTGTTACAGGATCAAGGTGATTCGGTGACTGCGGAAAGCTATTACCGGCGGGCGCTGGCAATACGGGAGCGAGTCCTTGGGCCAGGGCATCCGTCGGTGGCGGCATCACTGAATAACCTGGCGACGGTGCTGCGGTCGCAGCAAAAGTTTGCGGAAGCGGCGGAAATGTTACGGCACGCGTTGGACCTGTTCGAAAAGAACTTCGGCGAGGGCCACCCGCAGGTGGCGGCGACGCTCAGCAATCTCGCTGAGCTGTTCGTAGCGATGAATCGGGTGGAAGAAGCCGAGCCGCTCTATCGCCGAGCGCTCGAGGCTGCCGAGAAGCGCCAGGGCCCGCAGCACATCGAGGTTGCCGTGATACTGCAAAACCTGGCGAACTTATTCGTCCGGCAGCAGAAGCTAAAGGGCGCCGAGGCCTTGTTCCAGCGCGCGCTGGAGATCAGACGGGTGCACCTGGGGGATTCACACTCAACCGTGGCGGACATCTTTACCCAGCTCGCGGAGATTTGCGAGCGTATGGGCCGGTCGCAGGAAGCCAGCTCGTTGTACCGCAAGGCTTCGGGGATCTATGAGACCACGTACGGGCCCCAGCATCCTTCGACGACAGTTACGCGAGGGGCAATGGAGCGGGCGTTACGGCCACGACGGTAGGTGTGGAGCAGGCTTTAGCTTGCTCCGGAGGCTTCAGCCTCCGGGGCTAAACTCAAGCCCGCCCGAAACGCAAGATTCGAGCCGGAAGAGTCAGGAGAGCTTTCAGCAGATCGAGGACTCCATCGACAGCGATGCCGATAATCCGGAACGGTAGAAGGAGTAACCACACGATCGGGTACAGGAGCAGTGCCAGGATCGCAACCGGCCAGCACAGGATGAACAGAATAATCCAGAGCAGGAATTTCACCATGAGTGCTGTCGCCCTTTCCAATCTATACTACGCACGGCGGCGGAGGAAGTTCCCGGAATCCATGTACTTGAGGTGTGCCATCACCTCATACATGGCAAAGCGGTACTGAAACGGTGAAAGCTCGTCGCGCCACAGGACGCGAGTGATGTCGTGTGCCGTTCTGGCTCCTTCGTCTTGGGCACGCTGGATCAGGCGGCAGCGCAACTCGTGGTGCTCGACGATTTCAGTTGTTCGTGAGGAGAGGCCGCCAAATGGATCCCCGTGGGAAGGCAGAACAGAATCGGCGGCGAGGCGGCCGATGCTCTGCTGCGATGCGAGGAACTCCTCGAGTAGATCGGATTCCTCGGACCATGCGATGTGTGGCGTGATCTTTCCCAATACGTGATCTCCGGAAATCAGAGTCCTTTGCTCAGGGTTGAACAGGCAAACGTGGCCGGGCGAGTGACCCGGGGTGTGAATGGCCTCCCAGATTCCAGCGTCAGATTCGATCAGCGCGCCATCCATAAGGGCGCGATCCGGCGTCAAGTGGCGGAATTCGGCGCGAACACCGAGGTAGGCGTCGATGACGCGGTCCACTTGTTGGAGTGGGGCGCCCCAGTCACGCAGTTTCGAGTCCAGCAGTTGAGGCTGTGCCGAGGCATCGGCCACGCGCGCTAGAAAGTTCACTTCGCGCGGATGCATGGCCAATCGCGCCCCGCTCAAATCGAGGATGCGGCCCGCCAGTCCCATGTGATCCGGGTGGCCGTGGGTGAGGACGATCTCACGGATGTGTTTCCACTCGACGCCCAATTGGGTGAGAGACGCCTCGAGAACCTGAAAAGCCGCAGAGCTGCCGAAGCCGCAGTCCACCAGCACGAAGGCCTCACCCTGCTTGAGCAAATGCACATTGACATGATTCAATTCCGCATGGAACGGAAGTCGGATGCGCCATACGCCCGGCAGGAGATTCGCGATCTCGGTTTGAACCACTAAGCCCCCACCGCATCGTGCGCGTGATAACTACTACGCACCAGCGGTCCTGATTCGACGTGACCAAACCCCATCTCGTAGCCGATGCGGCGGAATTCGGCGAACTCTTCGGGCGGAACGTAGCGGAGGATCGGCAGGTGCTTGGGGGAAGGACGAAGATACTGGCCAAGGGTGAGAATGTCGACGCGGCTGGCGCGAAGGTCGCGCAAGACACTGAGTACCTCCTCCCGCGTTTCGCCCAAGCCCAGCATGAGGCCGCTCTTGGTGGGGCTGTCCGGGTTCCGTTTCTTAGCATGGGACAGCAGGTCGAGCGACCGTTCGTACCGCGCACCCAACCGTACCTGGCGGTACAACCGGGGAACCGTCTCGGTGTTGTGATTGAGTACGTCCGGGCGTTCCGCCATGACGATTTCCAGCGCTTCATGAGAACCTTGGAAATCCGGCACCAGCACTTCGACCTTACAACCGCGGATCCGTTCGCGGATGGCGCGAATCGTGAGTGCGAAAAGCAGCGCGCCACCGTCCTTTCGATCGTCCCGGTTGACACTGGTGACAACGGCATAGCGGAGTCCCATGGCCGCCGCGGCCTCGGCGACTCGTTTGGGTTCGTCGAAATCGACGGGGAGCGGAGCCCCTTTCTGGACGGCGCAAAATCCGCAGCGGCGCGTACAGACGTTGCCGAGGATCATGAAGGTGGCGGTGCGGTGGTTCCAGCAGTCGCCGACATTGGGGCAAGCGGCGCTTTCGCAAACGGTATGCAAGCCCAGGCGCGCGATGATTTCTTTCAAATCGCGATAGTTTTCCCCCACAGGGGCTGGAGCGCGCAACCAGCCGGGTCGCGACAATCGCCCCGCCGCCCCTTGCAACTCTTCGACCGGTACGAGCACCTGATGCTATTGTACGTGAGCTAGCGACCGACCCAGCACGGTGCCCGCTTTTCCAGAAAGGCGCCCATGCCTTCTTGCGCATCGTTCGCCATTGCGTTGAGGGACATCACTTCCTTTGCGTACGCATAGGCTTTGGGCTGATCGAGATCGATTTGCGCGTAGAAGGCCTGCTTGCCGAGTGATACGGTAAAGCTGCTCGACTCCGCCACGGCGTTGGCCAGCGCAAGTGTTGCCTCCCGCAGCTTTCGATCTGGCACCACACGGTTGACCAACCCCCATTGAGCGGCTGTGGGCGCGTCAATCACACGCCCCGTGAGCAACAACTCCATGGCTCGCTTGCGGCCAATCGCCCGGGTAAGCGCAACCATTGGCGTCGTACAAAAGAGTCCGATCTTCACGCCCGGCGTGGCGAAGGAGGCGGATTCGCCGGCGATGGCCAGGTCGCAGGAGGCGGCAAGCTGGCAGCCGGCCGCAGTGGCGAGCCCTTGTACCTCAGCAATTACCGGCTGTGGAATCGACTGAACTTTGCTCATCAGCTCAGCGCAGCAGTCAAATAGCCGGCGTTGCGCGTCGATGGCCGCGCCCACCATTTCCCTCAGGTCGTGTCCGGAGGAAAACACGGATCCGGTTGCGGCCAGGATCACGGCCCGCAGTGCGCGATCAGCCGACACCTGGTCGAGCGCGGCGATCAATTCCCGCATCATCTGCTCCGACAAGGCATTCCGGCGCGCAGGATTGTTCATTGTGACTATCGTCACGGACTCCAGTTTCTCTACTGACAGCAGGTGGTACGTCATTCAGTTCACTCGCTTTTCCCGCCCTGCCCATGCGTTATTGCGGAGTTCGTTCTTGCGGATCTTGCCGGTAGCGGTCTTGGGCAACAGACCAAATTCGATGTGGCGGGGACACTTGAAATGCGCCAGCCGGCCGCGACAGAACTCGAGGATGCCGGCAGCCGTGGCCTCGTGACCATCTTTGAGAGTCACTAGTGCCTTGGGAACTTCGCCCCATCGGTCATCCGGAACCGAAAAGACAGCCGCTTCGAGCACAGCCGGATGATCGCAAATCGTCTTCTCGACTTCAACCGAGGAGATGTTTTCACCGCCGGAAATGATGATGTCTTTCTGCCGGTCGCGGATTTCAATGTAACCGTCGGCGTGACGGACAGCCAAGTCACCTGAGTGGAACCACCCGCCGCGGAAGGCCTCTTCGGTTGCTTCGGGATTTCGAAAGTACTCGAGCATGACGTTGTTTCCGCGCATGATCACTTCGCCCATAGCTTTGGCATCGAGCGGCACGTCCTGCATGTATTCATCGACGACGCGCAGATCGGTCCCATTGATGACGTACGGCACTCCCTGCCTGGCCTTGAGCACGGCCTGCTGCTCGAGTGGAAGCTGGTCCCACTCGCCGCGCCACGCGCAGATGCTGTAGGGGCCGTAGGTTTCCGTGAGGCCATATACATGCAGCATGTCAGCTCCTATCAGAGCCGCCGCGCGGAGAACAGCAGGGGAAGGAGGCGCACCGGCGGTCATGATCCGGACTTTATGAGGGAGCGTCAGACCATGGGCAAGACAGTGCTGTGCGATCGTATTGACCACAACGGGCGCGCCACACAGGTGCGTCACATTCTCGGCCTCGATCAACTGAAGAATGCGTTCGGCTTCCACTTTTGACAGGAGAACTTGCCGTCCGCCCGCCGCGGTCACCGCCCAGGGAAAACACCACCCGTTGCAATGGAACAGCGGCAGAGTCCAGAGATAGACCGAATCGGCGGTCAATCCCATTTCAGCAATTTCACCCATGGCATTGATCCAGGCGCCGCGGTGCGTGAACACGACGCCTTTTGGAAAGCCGGTCGTGCCACTGGTGTAGTTGATGGTGATCCTGTCATCCTCCCGAGACGAGACGCGACGTGCATCTTCGGCGCGTCCGGTGGCAAGGAACTCCTCGTAATTGGAGGTGGCGAGCGTCAAATGGGGGATGTCACCAAGATATGGGCGAAGCGGATCGAGAAGATCGGGTTGCGAGATGAGAACTTTCGCCTCGCAGTGTTTGAGAATCCAGGCAAGCTCGGCGGGCTGAAGCCGGAAGTTGAGCATCACCAGGAGGGCGCCCGTTAACGGTACACCGAAGTGAGGCTCCAGAGCCGCTGGGGAATTGTGGGCCAGAACCGCGACCCGGTCTCCTGAGGCGACTCCCGCGTGCTGTAGGGCCGCCGCCAACCGATGGACCCGGACTCCGAACTCCTGATAGGTCCAGCGGCGTTCGCCCTCGACGACCGCGATCTTGTCTGGATAGACGGAAACAGAACGGTCGAGGAAGGACAACGGAGTCAAGGGCGAATTCATTCACCGCAGATTGTACCAGTCCGCAGTGGGGCACGGTCGAAAACCATACTGAAAGGGCAAGGCAAACCATTCATACAGTAGCGGGTTGGACGGGAGTCAGATGCACCGGGAAGCCGATCGCTTGGAGTGCACGAACGATGCACGACCGCCCAGATCGCCACCTGGTGGCCCTGGCCGCTGAAGCTTGCTCCACCTGGGCCGGAATGTACAGACTCCAGGGCTCAAGCCTCCGGTTTGCGACTATTGATTCTACAATGCCCGTCTCCTGGTCCTGGGATGGTTGGCTCCGTCGCCTTGGTAAGCTGGTCGGATTCCGGGCCGATCCACGATCTTCTGAAGGCTGGAATCGAACGATATAAGCTTGCCCTGGCGGTAGGAATCAATGCCGAGCCGAATCGCTGTCATGATTTGGTAGCCGAACTCGGCATGCAGGACGGGCTTGTGCCGCGTACGCATACATTCGAAGAAATTGTCCGTGTGAGCCCGGTTCAGGTCACGCAGCTCTACCGGATAGGACTTGCCCGCCCCCTCCTGAGCGCTGGATTCCCGGGGTACGTAAAGCGGTTCGGGAATGACCCGAACCTGCTTGTCCTCGAGAACAATCGATCCTTTTTGGCCATAGATCACAGGAGGAAGATACCTTTGCGCCGCCGAGTTCGCCATCGAGCCGGACAGGTTGACATAGAAGTTCGGGTACTCGACGACCGTGGAATACGTGTCCGGAACCTCTCGGTCCTTCTGCACATAAATGCCGCCCGACGCGCTGACGCGGGCCGGGAACTGGGGGCCCATTGCATAGAGCAGCGGCCCGAGCCGGTGGTAGAAGAGGTCCGTTGCGATCCCTCCCGAATAGTCCCAGTATTTCCGCCAGCGAAAGTAGCGTTCCGCGCTGAACGGGCGTTTCTGTGCCGAGCCGAGCCAGCGCTGCCAGTCGATGGTTTCCGGCGAGGCTTCCGGTTCGATAAAGTAGTTCCACTCGCCTTCGAGCGAGTTGCGGCTGTATGTGGTCTGAGCCCATAACAGCGTTCCGATCTCGCCGGCAACGATCAGGTCACGCGCGATGTGGCAGCGCCGGTCGGAGAGGTGCTGGCTTCCTACCTGGACGATCCTTCCGCGCCGAGCCGCCACTTCCATGATTTCCTGCGCCTCCTCGATGGTCAAGGTCATCGGCTTCTGCAGATACACGTCCTTTCCTGCCGCCATCGCATCGAGGGTCATCTTGGCGTGCCAGTGATCTGGTACGGAGATGAACACCGCATCGACGTCCTTGCGGGCAAGCAAATCTTGATAGTCGTGGTGGATCTGGTTTTCAGACAAGCGCGCGGCTTGGCGCGCCCACTCTTTCCGTTTCTGATAGATATCCGAGACGCCGGTCAACTGGAGCTTCGCGCCCGGCTCACTGCTCTGCCGCACCAGCGCTTCCAACATCCGGGAGCCGTTGATGCCGATTCCGATGCAGCCGATCTGAATACGATCGTTCGCTCCAAGGATTCGACCGGCCGCGGAAGCGGATGCTAGAAAAGTACGTCGTGTAGTGTTGTTCATGATTTTCTCACTGGGCATTCATCCGGCGTCCGCGCGGCAGATACCGTGGGGCCATGAAGCGGCCGCTCTGCCCTTGACCGCTGAAGGGATCTTCGAACCTCTCCATCAATTCGTATAAGCGCGCCCGCAGATCATCCACAACGGCCGAAGGCCCCGTTTCACCAGCGATGTTTCGCATTTCGTCCGGATCGTCTTCGAGGTGATAGCATTCGTCAAAGTCGAATGCGTTAAATACATACTTGTGACTCCGCGTTACTACCGTTCTCTGGCTCAGCAGAAAATTTTGTCCATACCAGGCGCACAGAATCATGTCGCGCCAACTGGCGCGATCAGGGTTGCTGAGGAGTGGCGCGAAGGACGAGCCGTGCCGGTACGGAAGAGGCGGCGCACCGGCGACATCGAGGAATGTATGACCCAAGTCGTGGAGCTGCACAAGATGTCGTGATTTCGTACCCGGATTCACACGCCCCGGCCAACGCACGATCATCGGAATCCGGTATAACTCCTCGTAGGGAGCAAAGCACGGCAGCCACATGCGGTGAGCTCCCCAGGGAGCACCGTGGTCCGCCGCAAAGACGACCAGCGTGTTCGCCGCCTGTCCTGTTTCGTCGAGCGCCTGCAAGACTCTGCCCACCTGATTATCGAGCTGTTCGAACGAAGCGTAATAGAAAGCACGCCCCTCTTGAAAATCCTTCGCGGACATCGGACCGTATGATTCCGCCTCGCGACGCTGCAAAGCGGGTTTGTTTACAAACTTGTCCTGGAAGCTCTTGGCCACGGGAATAGCGGCTGCGTCGTACCGCTCGCGATATTTTCGAATCGGCCAGGCCCGGAAGGCTTCGGGGAAATGGATCTCTACGAGCCAGGGATCACCAGCAGCGGCAAATCGCTTCAGCATTTTGATGCCTGCCTCTGCGACTCTAAACAACTCGGTCTGCTCTTCCGCCCCGTCGGTATAACCCCAAAGCCCAAATGGCTCACTTCCAGGCCAACTAACGGTACGGACCGGTCGGCGCGGCGGCTCATGGTCCACTTGGATTCCGAGCTCACGCAGACGCCTGGCGGCCCCATCGCGATACCGGTTCGGCGCTCCGATCTCGCGATATCCGAAGTCGAGCGGAATGCGTTTCGTACTGGTGTGCCACTTTCCGTTGTATCCACAGCGGTAACCGGCGCGAGTGAGGAGCTGAGCATAGGTCACCACGTCCGGAAACGGATCGTTGCTGACAGAGGCGGGGGTGTCGGGTTGCTCATACGTTCCGAAGCGCCAGTTATAAGCGCCCGTGAGCAGCGCATTGCGGGCCGGACTGCAAACGGCGGCGTTGGTGTAAGAACGCTCGAAGAGCAGCCCTTCCGACGCCAGCCGGTTGAGGTTCGGGGTGCGGCATGCCGAGCGGTTGGCGATCGTAGCCCATTGCTGGTTGTCGCCCATGATCAGGAGAATGTTCGGACGCTTGGCCGGTTGCGCTGGTGCAACGCCGGACACACCGGCGAGCTCGAGGAATCGCCGTCGGTTCATCTATGTCTTCTCCACCCAGATCGGACTCGACCACGCCAGTTGGCCGTTGGCTTGCACTACACGCACGTAATACCAGTCCGTCTGCGAACCGTTGCCTGTGTCGGCCACTTGGAACGATGTCTCATAGTGCTCGTTGAAGACCAGGCGATTGAGCAGAGCGGATTCCCGAGGGAACTCGCCGGTATACAGCACCTCGCTGCTGTCGGCCAGCTCCCGGAAGGTCATCGCAAGAGTTTTGCTGGTGGGCGACTCGAGATTGACGACCAGCTTCGTATCCGGGCCACCGCGCATCTTCAGCACTACTGCCTTCTGGGAGCGGTCGTCAACCTGCTGCCGCAGCGCCGTAAACGAGCGGACGCGCAAGCCACGCTCGGTACGCTCCAGCATACGGTCGCGCCGGTCCTCCTCGAGCGGACCAGGCGTAAAGCACGGCTGCGCTGCCTCCAGTGCTCCGTTCTCGATCTGAATGCGGAAATCCCAGTCGCAGACGCGGGTGATGCCCAGCGCCGGCCACGGCCCCCAACCGTATTCGAATCGCGCGAGCACTGGTTTCGACCAGCTCTGGGCGGAGGTTTCTCGATCCACGGGAAATTCGCGATGAATGACTCGATTGTTCTTGAGGACCTCGACCCGGTCCACCTGGTCCCATCCGGAGACGGAAACACGAATCGTGCGTTCTCGTCTATAAGGCAACTCGCGACCCATGACTTCGCCGTTCACCGTGAATCGCAACGCGATTCGGTCGCCGGTGACGGCATAGGCTCGGCGGTCCAAGAGAGCTTCCATAATGGCCTTGCGGGAGAGCTCCGGCGCAAGCACCACGGCCAGGCCTTCGCCCCATCCACCCGGATAACCGAGATGATCGTCGGTCGAGGCGAGCACGCCAAAGCGCTGCCCTTGGGCAAGTTGGTATTGCAGCGTGTTCTTCGTCCACCGGCCAGGCTCGGTGTGGCGAATATACGGAAATGGCGCCCGGTCATGTTCGGAGTTTCCCCATTCCGAATAGATCTCGAGCAATGGCGAAACCTTCGGATCGCGGTGGGCAAAGTTGGCGCCGCGCCGGCCTTGGCGAACGGCCGGGTGATGTGGAATCATGATGCAGCCGCGTTTTTTGGCGAATCGTTGCAGTTCCTTCAGATCGTCCGGCGTGAACAGCTCTGCATCGAGATCGGGGAACACGACGTGATAATCGCCCAGGTTGGTCGAGTGCCACTCATAGCCGACCATCGTCGTGAACTTGCCCGGCGCATCGAACTCTCGGGCCATCTTGAGGACTTCCGGCCAGCGCGCTTTGGTCACGGCGAAACCGTTGATCCACTTGTCTTCGATGTTTCCCTCGAAATGCCGGATGTCGTGCCAGTGCGCGTGCGGAGTGAAGGCAAAAAAATCGAGATGATTACGGGCGTTCTCGAAAACTCGGCGCAGTGATCCCTGTGCGTAACCAACGTTGCCATGGTTGTGGAGGTCGCCAAAGTAAGTATTTAGATTGGAGCCGTCGCCTGACGCTTGGTTATTCGCACGCGCAGCGGCGGCCAGCCCCAGCGACGCATGAATCCATTGACGGCGGGAAAAGCGTGAGTTCACGATGTGGAGGCTCCTTATTAGAACAATACCTTCAACATTAGAACAATACCTTCAACGCAAACTGGATCACTCGCGCCTCACCCGCGGCGGTGATGCGACCCATCTGGTTGGCGGTGAGCTGCGCATTCGGATTGTTGAAGTTCACATTATTAAACAGGTTGAAGAACTCCGAGCGGAACTGCAGCCGCAACCCTTCCCGTCCCGGCAGAACGAAGTTCTTGAACAACCCGATGTTAGCTCTCTTGGCCGATGGTCCGATCAGAGCGTTGCGGCCTACGTTGCCAAAGGCTCCTTGGGTTGGGAATGCAAACGCGCTGCGGTTGAACCAAGCCAGCACCTTCTCCGCGCGCGGCCGGTCGCCCGAAAGGCGATGGTCGCCGATCACATTCGGCCTTTGTAGTGGCGTGCCGCTCAAGGCGTTGTCCTGTCCCGTCACCACGTTGATCGGACCGCCCGAACGGTAGGTGACCAAACCGTTCAACGACCAGCCGCCGCCAATGAAACGGAGCGCCGCGGGGCCCGTCGTAAACCGAGGAAGATCCCAGATCCAGGAGGCTGAGCCGATGTGTTTTGCATAGAAGTCGGATGGACCGATCTGAGTACTCAAATCGAATACATTTGGAGCCGCGGTGTTGATCGATGTCGCGATAGCAGAAGCCATGTCCATTGCACGTGACCAGGTGTATGCACCCTGGATCGTGAACCCTCTGCTATGACGTTTCTCGACCTGAACCTGCAGGCCGTTGTAGTAAGAATTGGCTTGGGTGGAGATGACGCGGTTATCGCCAAAACCCTGCAGAATCCTCCGCTGGTTGATATTCCCGAGCGTTGCACCCGGACCGAACACAGCCGGATTGCCCGAGTAGACCATCATGAGCTTGCGTCCCAACTTGCCGACATAACCGGCTTGGATCGCGAGCTCATGCGCCAGTTGATGTTGCACATTCAGATTGAACTGCTGCACGTAGCCGGTCCGCATGTTGGGATCTGGATATGAAATCTGTTGCTGACCGACGAACCGCGGATTGACGAGGTCGACGGTGGTGGGAATAGGCGGCTGCCCGCGCAGAGGATCGGTAAGGCTGAAGGGCTGCGGGATGGTGAAGGTGTAGTTGAACGGCTGACCGTCATTCTGAATGATGTCAGCATTCATCGTCTCGTAGAAGATGCCATAGGCGCCGCGGATTGCCGATCGGCCCTTGCCGAACGGGTCCCAGGCGAAGCCGAAACGTGGCGCCCAGTTATTCTTGTCAGTCTGGATGAGACCGCGCGGCACGTCCGGATCGCCAGGATAGACGAGCCCGGCGGGAGCCGTCGGAATCAGTCGTGACTGTTTTCCGGCGTGGAGGGTCCCCCACGCATCGTTGGGATGAAACCACGGGAGCGGCAGTTCGTATCGTACGCCGAGATTCAACGTGAGCCGAGGGTGGATCTTCCAATCGTCCTGAAGGAAATAGTAGGTGCTGTATTGCTCGCCGCCTTGCTCGCGCACGGGCGTGGCCACGCTCATCGACGATGGCCGGCCAAGGATGAAGTCGGCTGCCGACGCGCCGGAAATCTGCCCGTTGAAGTCGAACACACCCATGGTTCGCACGATGGTGAGATTGTAGTAACGGCCTTTCAGAAACTCGAAGCCTCCCTTGAGACTGTGCTTGCTCCGTGTCCACTGAATGCTGTCGCTGAACTGGTAGGATTCATTCACCGTCCAAGGATCCGATGGAGCAGTGCTACCGAGGATCACGCGGCCGATGATGTTCAGGTTTGGGGGAAGAGGCGGGCCAAACAGCGGGAAGTTCGCGCCTAGCTGCGAAATGTGCGTGGTGTTGCTGGTTGCCCGAATAACCGTGAAACGGTTGAAGCTGACCCGCGCCTGATGGAGCAGGGATGGAGAGATGAGGAATGTGTCGCCGATCGTGATGTTATTGGTCGTGGCGCGTCCCTGGGTCGGCGTATAACTCGGCGCCTGCCCCTCGAAACCGCGGTCGGTAGCGAGGTTGTAGTTATGACGTCCATCGATGATGTTCCGCCCGGCGTGGTAGTCTATGCGCGACAACACCTGGTTATCGTCTTGGGGAGTCGGAAACGTAGTGACAAGCTGACCTTCTGGACGATTGGGAAAAGGCATTAGATTCTGACGGAAGACATTGCCAGCCACGGTGTCGAATCGGGAGAGGGGAATCTGATTTCCAGCGAAGGGCTGCATGGTCTCTGGGTCTCGGATGCCGGTGCGCGTAGCTGAAAAGTCACCGCGACGCTCGGCTTCCGTTAGCGGAAAGGCGGATGCCTGCAAAGACTCTGGCCGGATTCGCAAGCCTTCGTAAGCCCCAAACACAAAGAGCCGGTTCTTGATGATCGGGCCGCCGCCCGCCGCCCCGACCTGGTTTTGGATGAGTTGGGGAATCCTGGATGGAGCGAAGAAGTTCCGTGCGTTCAGATTGTCGTTTCGCAGGAACTCCCATACGCTGCCGTGCACTTCATTCGTTCCGGAGCGTGTGACGACGTTGAACACGGACCCGGAGTTGCGGCCGTATTCGGCGCTATAGGTATTCGTCAGCACCTTCACTTCCTGTAAAGCATCCGGCGGTGGATAGTTGATGCCGGTGTTACGAAAGAGCGCGTTGTAATGGGCTCCATCGAGTAGGAAGAGATTTTGGTTGGTGCGTGAGCCGGAGACGGAAATCGTCGGTCCACTGCGGTCGCCGGTGAAAGACTGTGGTGCGGCGATATCTGTTGCGCCGGGCAAGATTGCCGCCAGCGCAATCACGTTGCGTCCGTTGATGGGCAGTTCCGTGATGCGGCGGCCATCCACCAAAGTGCCAACCACGGACGAGCGGGAATCGACCAGCAGGGCATTGGCGGTCACTGTCACACGTTCGGAGACATTGCCCAACTCGAGCGACGCACTCACCTGGACGTTTTGGATAGCCGCTAGTGTGATGCCGTCGCGGCGGAACTGCTTGAAACCTTGCGCCTCGATTACAAGTACGTAGGAACCGACCGGCAGGGACGGCAGCAGGTAATCTCCCTGGACGTTGCTGACGACGTTACGGCTCACCCCGCGCTCGGCCATCGTAGCGGTGACTCTCGCGCCGGGGATGGCGAGCCCGGAAGGGTCCGTTACTGTACCGTGGATCGTGCCGGTGCCCTGGCCATAAATGAACCCGCAAGACGCCACCAGTGACGCAACCGCCTTGAATATGCGAGCCATTTGTGCTTCCACCTCACTGCTCTCTGATAAACACATTCCGGAACTGGATGAGGCTTGGCGGGCCGGCCCACTTACCGTTGTCCCACCGTCCGTGGTGTTGCAGCCCAATCGGACCGCTCTGGGCGATGCCTGGGATCGGAGCGTTCTCGATAACCTTCTTCCCGTTCAGCACGATCGTCACCCGATCGCCGGCGAGCGTAATCTCGAAGGTGTTCCACTCGCCGATGTTGCGATCGGCATGAAGTTTCGGAGTGGCCGCCGCTCGCACTTCCGCCGGCAGCTTCAGATCTCGGCGAACACTCCAAAGCTCACCGGAGCCGACTGGCCAGCACCAGATATTCACTTGCGGACCACCGCGCAGAAGAATCCCGGAGTCCGCATCGGGAAATTCGATCATGATCGGCTTGCCATTTTCGTCCAGCTTCTCCGAGCCATCGGGCAGAATGATTCTACCTTTGTACTGGAACGGCGCACTCTTCAGCCGCCAGTCGATGCGGAGGACGAAGTTGCGGTAGTGTTTCGCGGTCCAAAGATGCCTGTCTCCGGATGCCTCGCTGCGTGCATCGTAATCGATGACGCCGCCGTCCACTTTCCAATGGCCGTTGTCACCGGCTGGGACTCTCCATCCGCTAAGGTCGCCCCCGTTGAACAGGGAAGTGAAACCGTCCGGCGCGTCCGCGCCGATCGCCCCAGACACCAGCAAGAAGAATGGAATGGCGCCGAGACTATGTAGCCGTCGTTGTTGCATAAGGATCTCTCTCCGCTGAGCAATCGATTCCCTTGCTCGATTTTGATCCTATTTGCGGCGGCATACAAGTCGGGCGCCGGCAGCGCGCACGCTAATTCTGTACGCACTGCTTGGCGGCTATGTATTGGATTGAGATTAAGGCAGGGGAACGGACGACGCGGCGCCCATGGAAGCAGCCCACTGGGGTGGTACGCGGGCGCTGCTGGTCTTACTACAATTCCTGACGAGTGACCTTGCGGGCAGGGCCGCGCTCGTACCTTTCTTCCTCGAACGCCACGTTGACGCTGGTTTCCTTGCGGTCCCGGGTGACTGAGAACGCGTATGCCTTCTTGCCTTTGGCGGACCGGAGCGCGCTGGAAAGGTCGCGCGGGGAGCTGATTTCCGTCCCGTCGACTTTGGTGATTACGTCGCCAGCTTTTAGCCCTGCCTTCTCAGCGGCCGAGCCTTTGTTGACACTGCGCACCAGCACGCCTTCCTTCACGCCAAAATGTTGGGCGAGTTGGCCTTCGACCCCTTCCGCGTCGATGCCGAGCATCTGGCTGCGCAATCCCCAATAGGCTTTGGGCATGTCCGGGACCGAGTACGCGAATTTTGGCATGTCGCCGCCCGAAAAGAACCACTCGCTGGTTTTGGTTTTGCGCGTGCCGGTGGTGGCTGAGATCGAAAGCTGAGAGCCATTGCGCCAAATTCCAAGTTTCACTCCCCGGCCCGCGGGAGTCTCCCGCACCAGCCGGACAAATTGTTCGGTACCCTCCACGCGCTGGCCATTATAGTCAAGCACGACATCGCCCTTCTTCAAGCCTGCCTTTTCGGCGGGGCTGTCTTCTTCGACATTGGTGATCTCGACGCCGCGCTCTTCCTTGAGGCTGAGTTCCTTGGCCTTGGCGGAGTCCACTTCCATCACGTTGACACCCAGGAAGCTTCCCGTCGGCCGGACAGCCATAGCTTTGGGTACGGGAAACGGCTGCGGTGGTTCCGGCGGCTCCGGAGCCACGGCGGGACGAGGGGCGCGTTGCGCCAGCAGTTGTAGCACAACAACGTTCCGTTCCAGATCCGCTACAAATTCTGCGGTCCGCAAATACTCTTCAACAGCTTTCCGCAACGTCGAGCCCGCGTCGCGCTCGCCGGCGGCCATCACCGAGGCGCCAGCCACGATTAGAGCTGCGATCCGCGGGATTTGAAATCGATTCAATGCAAACATGGTTTGTTTGTACTCCTCTTATCTACTTCTGGCGCCGCAAGTAGATGGTGCCGTCTGTCGCGGATACGCGAAGCAGAGGGCCTCCCCCATTCAGCGCCCCGGTGGCGACAATTCTAGGATCGCTCTCTGAGCCCCGCACGCGGATCTCTCGAAACTCGGAAACGATGCCCGCGCGGCCCCTCGATTCATTCATCGCCTCGACCGTTACTGCCAGGTTAGACGGAATCAAGAGGATGATGTCACCGCGATGCGTGCTCAAATAGGAATCGGAAAGCACGCGATTGGAAAGCAACTCGGCCAAAATGCTCCCAACTGCGGCCGCTACCCGCATCTGGCCGGATATGCCTCGCAACTTGATTCCACCGCCGGCCGATTCACAACGGACCCCATTAGCCGAGTCCACCTGAATGAGACCTCCGGCATTCTCGGCGTTGACTTGGCCCTCGGCTTGCGACACCCGAATGATTCCGCCATGGGTCCGCGCCACCACAAGGCCGCCCGCGCGGCCCACTTCGATGTTCCCGGCGCCAGTCACGGCACTCACGGCGCTGCCGGCCTGCTCGACCACGATTTCGCCGCCACCGGTTTCCAGAGTCGCTTCCCCGCCACAATTCTTTACACGAATGGGGCCGCCACCAGAGAAGGCGCGGACTGACCCACCCACGGAGCCGATCGAGATGGCTCCTCCGCCGGTCCGGGCAATCAGTGAGCCGGAAAGCTGATCCGCCTGAATCGGACCGCCGCCCGTGAACGCCTGAACATCCGCGTTAAGGCCCGTCAGATCGAGGCTGCCCACGCGGCTTTCTACAATGGCCTGCCCCAAGGCGCGAGGAACTCGCACTTCAAGTTCCATCAGCACCCGGCTGCGGGGTGGCTCGGATACTTCCAGGTGAACTACCGGTCCCAAGCGGCGAGCGCGGAATTCGCAGGTCGCGAGCAAGCGGCGGGCTTCGGCTTCCGTTCGGGCTTCGACTCTCCGGCGCAAACGATAAACAAGTTGATTGCCGCCCTCCCCGTGCACGGACACGCTGGCACGGACATCCACTCGCAACTGGGAAGTTTCAGCGGACGCCAACGAGCCGCTGATCGTTTCCACCCAATAAGAGCCTTCCCGTTCCAAGGGAGAGACCGGTTGGGCATGGAGTCCGACCAAAATGGCCAGCGCCATAACCGAGCCGCGCGCGTAAGCAAGCGGTCTCTTAGAATGAATCCACAGACGCATTCATCTCCCGCAATGCCCGCTGCGTGCGGAGCCGTATATAGTCGTTATTCTCCCGCTTCATCGATTCCTGCAATACATCGACGGTTTCGCGTTGCTTCAACTGGATCAGCAGATCCACGGCCTGTGTTCTCACGCCGGGATTCTCGTCGCGCAGCAAAGCCTGCGCCAGGCTACGGCGAACTTCCGGGTCCGCCGCGTATGGTTTCAATCCTTCCAGCGCCTTCAAACGGACGCCCGGATTGGAATCGCTGACCATGGCGGCCATCAAAGCGCGCCGCACATCCGAAGCAGCCGAATCGCGTCCCAACAAGTCCACCGATCCCACGCGAAGGCCGGGGTCGGCCGGATCCTTGGCTGCCGATAGAAGCAGACGCCGGATTCCTTCATCATTTAGCGCTCCCGAAACAGTACGCTGGCGGGTTTCCTCGAGAACGATCTGGACTCCGCCTTCCGCGTTCGGTTCCACCATGCGGACTCTTGTGGCGGTCAGCGGCGTGCCGCCATTGCTGCTTGGAGGCTCAGTTTTCCAGAGGCGGCCACCGAAGAAACCAATGGCTAACATGGCAAGCGCTCCCATCGGTTTCCACCATCCATGACCCCCGGAGGGTGTCAATCGCCGCCACCAGGGAGTTCGTCGTGTTTGCGCCGTGATTTCGAGTTGAGAAGCCAGTTGACGGCGGCAGGAGGCGAGCAACCCAGGAGGCAACTGCGCCTGGCTGGTGTTGATTGCCGCATGGAGGTTGCGCTCCCTTTCGAGCAAGCGTGCACAGGCCGCGCATTCCACGGTGTGCTGCTCGATGGCCTCCTCAGCGTCAAAGCCGAGCTCCCCGTACAGATAAAGAGAAAGATCATTTTGAATCTGTTCGCAGGTCATATGAAATCTCCTAACGCGGCGCGCATCTTCTGCGTGGCGCGGAACAGGCAATTCTTGGCGGCCTCCTCTGTCGTGCCGAGGATTTCCCCGATGGCGCGCAGCCGCATGCCGTCGTGATGGCGCATCTCAAACACAGCTCGCTCGCGGGGCGTGAGCTGCAGAAGTACGTTGTCGATGCGGTCCCGCAATTGCCGGCTTACAAGCTGGCGTTGGGGATCTCCCTGGACTCCCTCTTCTGCGAAAGCGGTCATCCGGTCCTTGGCGCCGTCTTCGGTTTCCAACGTAGTGGGCTCCTCCTTACGCACTTTGCGTTTGCGGAGATGATCGAGGCAGAGGTTGGTCACAATGCGATAGAGCCAAGTGTGGAAACTGCAGTCGAAGCGAAAATTGTTCAGGTTCCGATGAACGCGAAGGAAGGCCTCCTGGTAAATGTCGCGGGCATCCTCATGGGACCGAAGTAGATTGTAGGCGAGCCGCAGCACATTCTGATCGTAAGCGTGCACCAGACGCTCAAAGGCCGAGTGATCACCTTGCTGCGCCGAGCGTATGAGAGCTGCTTCGTCCTGCACGTCTGCTGTACCGGCGCCGGGTCTGCGCACCGCAATTGGTACTGCTGATTGGGCCGTCATGCCGGCCTGGCTCGGTGCATCTCCGCTCCACATCATCCCAATCTCTAGTAGGGACTCCCACTCCTACCGCTCCGAATTATAGACGTATGGAAGGTAAAAGTGTCACCGGAGGGGATAAGCCTGCGGCCTATTCCGCTAACTCCAATTCAATCAATTTCTTAGAGGCATCGAGCGACGTAATCCGGAATTGCCTGACCTCGCCGGTTTTCAGGCTGTCGCCGCTCGATGTCTGAGTCGCCGGCCCTGACTTCCACTTGGCGGCTAACATTGCGCTCAGCGATCCGAGGTCAGCTTTGGGGGATTCCGCCGATCCGCCGGAGGAAGATTTCGAGCCTTGCTTCAGCCGGCAAGTTGCCTTCACGCCTTCCCCAAGGTCGATCTTCGCATGACTCGCGCCGGCTTCGATCACGCGGCCGGTTACGACGTCACCTGCATTGCGTTCGGCTATGTACTCATCGGCGGAAGTTGGTTCCAGTTGTTTCATGCCCAGCTTCACGCGCCTACGTTCCTGATCGAGCTCGATCACGACGGCTTTGACGATTTGCCCGGCAGCCAATGCCTCTTTAGGGTGCTGGAGGCGCTTCTCACTTGTGATATCACCGATGTGGATCATGCCCTCGATCCCATCCCCGAGGTCGACAAAAACTCCGAAATTGGCCAGGCTCGTAACAGGCCCTTCCACAACAGCTCCGCGCACATACTTCTTCTTCGCGTCTTCCCATGGATCGCCGAGCGCCTGCTTGAGGCCGAGGCCAATCCGCTTTTCCGCGGCGTTCACCGTCAAGACCACCACCTCTACCATCTCGCCGGGTTTCACTATGTCGGCGGGACGCTTTTGCTTCTTCGACCAGGACATCTCCGAGACATGGATCAAACCCTCGATACCTTGCTGCAATTCGACGAAGGCGCCGAAATCGGCGACGCGGGAGACCTTTCCCTTGACGCGGTCGCCTGGATTGATTGAAGCCGCGACTGCGCTCCAGGGGTCCGGCAGTAGCTGCTTCATGCCAAGCGAGACCTTGCGGGTTTCACGATTGATCTTGAGGATCTTGACCTGCACTTGTTCACCGGGGGTCACAACGTCGCTGGGTTTCACGCCTCGCGTCCAGCTCATCTCGGCGACGTGGAGCAATCCGTCGATTCCTCCCAAATCGACAAACGCCCCGAAATCCATCAGTCCCCGGACCGTGCCAGTTACGACGTCTCCTTCCCGGAGAGCGTCGAAGGCGGCTTGCCGGGCCTGTGCCGCTCGCTCTTCGAGAATCGAGCGGCGGTCCAATACGACATCTTCTCCCTGGGTGTCCAGTTTGGTGATCCGGCACTCGATAGTTTGGCCGAGGAGTTTTTCCATCTCCGCCTCGTCCCGCGCGCCACTGCGGGAAGCCGGCAAAAACGCGCGCACGCCGACATCTACGCGAAAGCCACCTTTTATCATTTCCTCTACGATGCCGGAAATTACCGACTTTTCGGCAAACGCGCGTTCGAGCGCGCTCCAATCGCTGGGAACCACGACTTTGAAAACCGAAAGAACGTGATAGCCATTTTCATCGCGGCCACCGACCGATACTTTGACCTTATCGCCGGCTTTCACCCGGATGTTGCCTGCCGGATCCTTCACTGAGTCCAAGCTCAAGATACCTTCGTGCTTGCGCCCGACATCGACATAAATCGCATCGTCGGCAACCTTGATGACGACGCCGTCAACCGTTTCGACGCCGTCTTCCGGCTTCTTTGGGTGCTGGTGCTCAAACTCGGAAAGGATATCTCCGAACGAGGGTTCGGAAGGCGCGACGCTTTCTTCGGGCGCAGTTGGATTCAGATTGCTGTTACTCATGGGTGGAAAGACAAAAGGAGGTTACAAAACCGAGCTTCGACCATTTTGGCACAATCGGGAACAGGAGGGAGGGGTCAGTTTGCATGTGGGGCAGGTTGGCAACCTGCCCCACATGCAAACTGCACCACTACTGAACAGAATGACTGAAAGCGGGAAAGCTCGGAAACCGGGATTCCGGCTCCTTCGTCCCCATGATTTGGCTTGGCTCGTGTTGTTTGCGGCGCTAGGAATCGCATCTCCGGCGCGAACTTACGAGGAGTTCATCTTACTTGGCCTGCTGGCCGTGTTTCAGGTGGTGGAACCCCGGATTGCGTGGCTCACCACTTCGACCGGGGCCCTCGCGGCCGTGGCTACGAAACTGATCCTGGCATATCTGCTAATCGGCGTGACTGGTGGAGTGATTTCGAGCTACTACCTGATTCTGATGGTTCCCGTCGTGGCGGCGGCGACAACCTTGGGGGCCTGGGGGACGCTGCTGGTCAGCCTCGCGGCATCGATATCGTATCTCTCTTTTCTGTTGTACATCGATTTTGATCGATACGAGATACCACCAGATCAGATCCGGGAATTGTGTCTGAGAGTCCTGTTGTTCGGAGTTCTGGCTCTGCTGATGCACCAGTTGGCATCGTCGTCACGGGCCCAGGCGAGGCAACACATGGAAATCGCGAGCCAGTTGGCGATAGCGAACCGGAATCTCGCCAAGGCCGAGGCAGTAGTCCGGAGGTCGGAGCGGCTCGCGGCTATCGGACAGTTGATGGCAGGCCTGGCGCATGAACTGCGGAATCCGCTCGGGACAATGAAGGCTTCGGCGGAAGTGCTCCTGAAGAACATTCCCGCGGAGCAATCCATACCCAGGGAGCTGGCGGGATACATCCGCGAAGAAGTCGACCGGACCAACTCCCTGGTGACCCGGTTTCTGGACTTCGCCAAACCGCTCGAGCTACGCCGCTCTCCATCGGATCTGAACGAAATCGCCGACCGCGCCCTCGACCGGATCGGGCGGCACGATCCCCCGTTCGCCACCACGTGGCACCGTAACTTTTCGCCGGACGTGCCGGCGCTTCCATTGGACGCAGAATTGATGGAGCACGTTTTTTACAACCTCCTGTTGAACGCCGCCCAGGCCAGTCCGGGCGGCACACCGATCACAATTAAGACGCGTGCGGTTCCAGGCGGAGTCGAAGCCAGCGTCATCGATCGCGGCTCTGGGATCCAGCCGGATCAACGGGAGAACATCTTCAATCCCTTTTTCACGACCAAGCCGAGCGGTACTGGATTGGGGCTGGCGATCGTATCGAAGATCGTAGATGAGCATGGAGGTACAATCGCAGTCGAGAGCGAGCCCGGCCACGGCTCGGTGTTTCGTATCTTCCTGCCGTCCGCATGAACCCGCGCATTCTGATTATCGAGGACGAAGAGCGGCTGCGCCGAGTGGTCGAGCTGCAGTTACGTTCTTCGGGTTATGAAGTCGATCAGGCTCCGACGGGAGAGCTGGCGCTGGCTTCCGCCGATCGGGCTGATCTGATTCTCACCGATCTGAGGCTTCCCGGGATGGATGGGCTGGCGCTGCTCCAGGAGATCCGGAAGCGGAATGTCCACGTGCCGGTCATTGTGATGACTGCCTTTTCCTCCGTGGAAACCGCCGTTGAGGCGATGAAAGCGGGCGCACAGGATTTTCTTCCGAAGCCGTTTTCGATGGACCACCTGATGGCCGTGGTGCAGAAGAATCTCGAAGTTCGTGCACTCCGCCATGAGAATCGCGCTCTCCGCGATCAACTGGGGGCGCGTTACGACCTGGCGAACATCGTGGCGAAGAGTGCAGGCATGCGCGAAGTGCTCGAAACGGTGCGCAGAGTGGCTGCTACCAAAGCGACGGTACTCCTGAAGGGCGAATCGGGCACGGGTAAGGACCTGATTGCGCGCTCGATTCATTTTCAGTCGCCGCGCCACGAACGTCCGTTCATCAAAATCAATTGCGCGGCGATCCCGGAAACTCTGATGGAGAGCGAGCTGTTCGGCTACGAGAAAGGGGCATTCACGGGAGCAAACACTTCTAAGCTGGGAAAGTTCGAGCAAGCCGATACCGGCACTGTGTTTCTGGATGAGATCGGAGATATTCCACCGGCAGCGCAGGTAAAGCTGCTACGGATTCTGCAGGAGCGGGAGCTCGAGCGGCTGGGATCGAATAGGGTCCGTCCGGTGGACGTACGTGTGATCGCGGCCACCAATGTGGATCTCAAGAAGGCACTCGAACAAGGATCGTTTCGGGAGGATTTGTACTATCGCCTCAATGTCATGCCAATTCACATCCTTCCGCTTCGCGAGCGGCGTGACGATATTGCCGAGCTGGCCGAGCGGTTTCTCGAGAAAGCCGTGCAGGAGCATGGCCTCCCCGTGGATGGAATTTCGCCGGAGGCGCTCGAAATTCTCAGAAACTATCGCTGGCCCGGCAACGTGCGGCAGTTGCAGAACGTCATCGAGCGGTCGGCGTTGCTGTGCCAGGGTACAAGGCTGGAGGCGGTCGACATCAAACTGGATTCGGCTCCTTCGCCTGAAGCGATTCCCGAGGGACATTTCCTTCCGGAAGGACTCACGCTCGACGAGTACGAGGAGGCGCTCCTGCGCGAAGCGTTGCGTCGCGCTGGGGGAAACAAGTCACAGGCAGCACGCATGCTGGGGCTTTCGCGGAATGCGCTGCGCTACCGGCTCACCCAAATGGGCATGGGAGACGGCACCATGCTATAAGATCAAGGGACCATGGGAATCATCATCTTCCTGCTCTTGCTCCTTCTCGCCGGAGCCGGTTTGCTAGCGGGTGTCTGGGTCGACTATGAATGGTGGAAAGAACTGGGGCAATCATCCACCTGGTGGGAGCAATGGACCTACGGCACGATCCCTATGTTAGCGGCAGGTCTGCTGGCGTCCGCAATCTTGTGGGTGGCCCTGGCCCGGGGACTCAAGCAGAGCGGGAAGGGGATGGGCTCGATTCCAGGATTAGTCCGGTTCTCCGCTTTGGGTGCTCTTCTGGTGGGCTTCTTCCTTGCTTCGTCTACGATCGATTCCTGGACGATCATCCGTTTCTTCGGAGGTCGCAGCGACGCGGGCGCGGCCGTCGACTGGCGCGATCCGGTCTTTCTGAAACCGCTTGGGTTTTATTTGTTCGAGCTTCCCTTCTATTTAGCGCTGTTCCGGTACCTGCTGGTTCTGGCGCTGTTGGCTTCGGCCATCTATTGGCTCAGCGGGCGCATTGGAGAAATGGGTTCTCAGTTGAGCGAGGGTTCGTTTGACGTTTCCACGCTTCAGCTATCGACGCTTACCGAGTCGCTCTTTCTCCGGACCATGGGTGCGGTCTTTCTGGTGGCTCTTGGCGTGCGGATTGCGCTCGGCCGATACGGTCTCCTCACCAATGACCACGGGTTCATGGTGGGCATCGACTATGTCGACGAGACGATTCGGCTACCGCTGTTATGGGGATTAGTGGGGGCCTGCCTGGCCGCCGCCCTGCTGGTGGCGATGAAGAAGTGGTACGGAGTTCTACTGGTGGTTCTGGCGCAGATTCTGCAGGCGGCCGTGCCAGGAATCGTTTCGTTCGCCTATGTGCGCCCCAATGAAATCGGCATCCAACGGCCCTACATCGAGCGTCACATTCAAGCGACCCGTCAGGCGTTCGGGCTGACCAAACGTGTTTCGGAAACCGAATTTGCCGCGCGCATGGAAGCCAGGATCGAACCGGCCAGCCATGCCGCGCTCATCGAAAACGTGCGCCTATGGGACTGGCGGGCGTTTCACGACACGGTGACGCAGATCCAGGCATTGCGGCCCTACTATGTGTTCGCCGACAGCGATGTAGACCGCTACATGATCGACGGCAAGCTCCGCCAGGTGATGCTGACGCCACGGGAGCTCGACATCCGCCAACTTCCCGACGCGCGCACGCGATGGATCAACCCGCACTTCATCTATACGCATGGATATGGCATGGTGATGGCGGAAGCAAGCAGGATCACCGCGGACGGGATGCCGTCTCTGCTGGTGCAAGACGCTCCCGCGAAGGTAAGAACCACAAGCCTGAAACTGACGCGTCCGGAGATCTATTTCGGCGAAGTGATGCACGAACCCGTATTTGTGCGCACCGGCCAGACGGAGTTCAGTTACCCTTCCGGCAACGACAGTGTCTTCACACGGTATGAAGGACGCGGTGGAATTCCGGTCAACTCCCTGGCGTTGCGTGTAGCGGCCGCGATTCGCTATGGCGATCCAAACATTCTCCTGACGAATTTGCTGACCTCCGAGTCCAGACTGATGATGCGCCGCAAAGTGGCAGACCGGGTGCGTGAGCTCGCGCCGTTTCTGGAATGGGATCACGATCCCTACCTGGTTCTCACGGATGATGGGCGCCTGGTGTGGACGCTCGACGGATATACGCTCTCCGATTCTCATCCGTACTCACGGGTGGCTCGCATATTGGGGCGAAACGCAAATTACATGCGCAACTCGGTAAAGGCTACCATCGACGCCTATCACGGCACGGTGCACCTCTACGTGTTTGACGAAGAAGACCCGATCGTCAAGGCATACCGCAACCTGTTTCCGAAGTTGTTCGAGGCTGCTTCCGCCATGCCCGCTGATCTGCGCCGGCACGCGAGATATCCGGAAGTGATCTTCCGCGTGCAAGCCGAAGTGTACCGGGCATATCACATGCGCGATCCACAAGCCTTTTACAACAAGGAAGATCTGTGGGATATGGCTCGCGCCGTGCAAGGGAAAGAAACTCGTCCGCAGTCGCTCGATCCCACGTACGTGGTTGCCACGCTCCCCGGAGAATCGAAGCCGGAGTTCCTGCTCCTGGTACCGTTCACACCGCGGAACAAGGACAACCTGATTGGGTTGATGATCGCCCGTTGCGACGGCGAAAACCTCGGTGAGCTCCGGTTCCTGCAAATGTCCAAGCAGGCTTTGCTATTCGGACCCATGCAGATTGAGGCGCGGATCGATCAGGATCCGGAAATTGCCAAGGACCTCTCTCTATGGAGCCAGAAGGGATCGGAAGTATTGCGCGGGCAGATGATTGTGCTTCCGGTGGGGGATGCTCTTATGTATGTCGAGCCGATCTACAT
>Ga0187893_10002483_pt1 | contig 40393 bp, 44 predicted proteins | sample MA1701074metaG_FD_139574 | JGI IMG/M metagenome (GOLD analysis project Ga0187893, IMG submission 139574) | White microbial mat communities from a basaltic lava cave in the Kipuka Kanohina Cave System on the Island of Hawaii, USA - MA170107-4 metaG ...
ACGCCGCCACGGCGCCGGTCAGTCCGGCCTGGTCACGAGCCCGCAGCAAGACGCCCGTCACGCCGTCTTCGATGACTTCCGGCACACCGCCGACCGCGTACGCCACCGCCGGAAGGCCGGCCATACCCGCCTCGATGACGGCCGCCGGCATCCCTTCACTCAGGCTCGGTAGCACGCAGAGATCCGCGGCCGCGAAGTAGGCGCCCACGCGTCCCTGCGCGGGCAGAAACTGGATCGCGGACCCCAGCCCGTTCCTCGCGGCATCGGCAACCAGCTGCGCCCGCGCCGGCCCGTCGCCCACGAGCAGCGCCTTTACCGGCACACCCTCCCGACGGCATCCAGCCACCGCGTCAACGAGCGCACCGAGATTCTTCTCGTTCGCCAAGCTTCCCACGTAGATGAGCAACCGCTCAGACGGGGTTATTCCCAGCGAATCGCGGACGCGCCGCCGCTCGTCGGGCTGGCTGCCGATGCGCGCCGGTTGCACACCGTTGGGCACCACGACGACCTTGCGTGCATCTACGCCCGAGGCGCGCGTCAAGTCGTCGGCCACGGCGCGGCACACCGCGACGATGAGATCGGGCTGCGCGAGCAGCCACCGGTAGGCGAGGCGTCTGGCCAACCCGCGCCGCCAGTACGACCCGACGCCGATGGCCCGGTACACCAGGCGCCATGGCCGGCGGGACAACCGCCGCGCCGCCACCAGATACTTGAGGGTTGCCGCGCCGTTGGCCTGGACCACATCGTATCCACCATGGTCAATGACCGACCGCAGCTGGGCGGCCAATCGAATGTCAAAGCCGCGGGCGTGGCCGTTGGGCCTTGCTACGCTCACGTTCACCCCCGCGGCGTCCGCAGCAGCCGAAAACGGCGCATCAAACCCAAACAGGCTCAAGAAAGCTACCTTCCAGCCGTCGCGCGCCAGTTCGCCGGAGAGGTCCAGTGCGAAGACTTCAGCACCGCGGAGCTCGCCCTGCTGAATGACTTGCAGCACGCTAGGCATGGATGAGAAACGCTGAAGAAGACTCTTTTCTGATGGGTGGAGAGCAGCCGTTCGGTTAATCGGCAGGTGAAGAGCCGCGGACAACCGGTACGTGCGATGCGCTAGAGCCGAACGATCTTGACCCGACCCTCGTCGACCTTGCGCGTGGCATTGCGTGTGTCGACCACAAGCCTGGCGTGGCGCACGATCCACTGATAATCGAAGCACGAGTGATCTGCGACGATCAACACGCAGTCCACTGCCCGAAGGGCCGCTGCGGTCAAGGGGCGGCTGGTGAAAGTGCGATCGCCAATCGACAGGCGCGACACATACGGATCATGATAAGAGACCTTGGCGCCATGGTGGACCAAGAGCTCCATGATCTTGAGGGCCGGTGAGCCGCGCGAGTCCTCGACGTCGCGCTTGAAGGTGACACCCAGCACCATCACCCGGACCGCGGGATGATGATTGCGGTGGCCGTTCAACGCCAGCAGCGTTTTGGTGACGACGTGATACGGCATCTCCTCGTTCACGCGCGCCGCCAGCTCGATGAAATCCATGTGGAAATCGTATTCGCGCGCCTTCCAGGCGAGGTAGTACGGGTCGACGGGGATGCAGTGCCCACCCACGCCCGGCCCGGGATGGAAGGGCAGGAAGCCGTACGGCTTCGTGCCGGCCGCATCTACGACCTCCCAGATGTCGAGTCCCATGCGGTCGCAGAGCATGGCAAGCTGGTTGACCAGGGCGATGTTGACGTTCCGGAACACATTTTCCAGGAGCTTGGCCATCTCGGCAGCGGCGGGCGAGGACACCGGCATCACCCGCGGCCCCAATTGTTCGAACACGCGGACAGCGCGCCGGGTGCTTTCCGGATCCACACCGCCCACAATCACGGGGGTGTTGCGCGCCGTGTAGTCCTGGCGACCGGGATCGACGCGCTCGGGCGCGAAGGCGAGGAAGACGTCGCGGCCCACGACGAGGCCTCCCGCTTCCAAGATCGGAAGAACCAGTTCCTCGGTCGTCCCCGGGTAGCTCGTGCTGCGCAGAATCACCAGCTGTCCTGGGCGCAAATGCTCAGCGATGCCGCGCGCCGCGGCTACGATACTCGACGTATCGGGTTGTTTGTTCCGGGTGCACGGCGTTGGGACGCAGATGAAGACCGCGTCCGCCTTCCCAAGGTGGTCGTAGGACCCTTCGACCACCAGGCGCCCGGCGGCGCGGGTCGCCGCGATGTCGGCCGCCGGCACATCGGCAACCGGCGAGTGATCGCGTTCCAGGCTCTCGACCCGCAACGGGTCGATGTCGATGCCGGTGACGCGAAAGCCTTCGGTCGCGTAAGCCACCGCTAGCGGCAGCCCCACGTATCCAAGCCCGATGACGGCTAACTGCGCCTCACGGGTGCGCACGAGCGCATCAAAGCGCTCGGCGTCGTGAACTTGTGTTAACTTCGGTGCGGTCGCGGTTACCATTGGCACGGCTCCGCCGTCCCCGGTACATTCCCTTCGTCCGGGACGGCTGCTGATTAGATTTGTCTTCCCGCCGGCGGCGTTACTCCGCCGCCTGCGGGTACGTCATGAAGCCAGTTCGATATCCGTAACGTCCATCTCCACCGGCGTCGTGCTCCCCAGCATCCGAAGCAAGACGCGGACACGTTCACCCCGGCACGTCGGCCGTTCCAGCACGCCTTCCAGCCCCGCAAATGGGCCGCCGACCACGCGCACCGGCTCGCCCGCATGGAACGACGGGCGCCACTGCATGACTCCGGCCGCCCCGCACCGTTCGATCAGCAGCGCCATGGCGTCTGCGGGGACGGGTGTGGGAACCTCTTCCGCGCCCACGATCCGCTTGACGCCGGGCGCCCACCGGACGGCGTCCCATGGGGCCGGCTCGAACTTCATCTGTACGAATAGGTACGAAGGAAAGAGCGGCTCGACGATGGTGACGCGTCGAGAACGGCGCTTGCGCGTCTCCTCCACCCTTGGCAGGAAGACGGAGAGGCCGCTGCGCTCACGCAACCAGTGGAGCACACGGCTCTCGTGACGCGGTTTCGTTTGAACCGCGAACCAGCACGGTTCGACCATCGCAGCGACCGCCGACGACTAAGCTACGCCCGCGAGCGGATTTCGGTCGCGCGGGGCAACTCTGTTGACGACTGCGCCCAGAATGCGGGCCTCAACACGATCAAACAGCCGCCGCATCTCTTGCTGCTCCCGGCGGGACGCCCCGTTGGGCGATACCACCAGCAGAACGCCGTCCACGCACTTGCCGATGTGAAGGGCGTCTGGATACTGCAGAATTGGCGGCGTGTCCACGACAATGAGATCGAACCTCGTGCGCATCGCCTCGAAAAGATCGGCCAGTCCCTGCTGGCTCAGCAGGGCTTGCGCCGGCACGTCTACCTTCCCCGCGGGCAGCAATGAGACCCCGGGGATCTTGGTTGCAGCGGCGGCGCTCTTCAATTCAGCCTTTCCGGTCAGCACGTCCGCGAGACCAGGCGTCGCGGAGAGCTTGAACGCCTTGTGGAGATCGGGTTCCCGCATGTTGGCATCGACGAGCGCCGTGGGGCGGCCCGTGCGGGCCATCATCATGGCCAGGTTGAGGGCCGTCGTCGAGACACCGTCGCCCTTGTGCGGCGCCGAGACCGCGACCACGCTCGGGGGCTTGCCGTTGCTGCCGAGCAGAACGCTCGCGAGCAGCAGGCCGTACGCCTCTACGAACGGGGTGCCCTGATCGGTCGAGGCGATTGTCACAAAGCCGTTCATTTCCATCTACGTATTCCTCCTAGTACTCCTACTCCGCCACAAGTGCAGCCGAGCTCAACGCGCGATGCCGTTGAACCAGGACGTGACGGTGGTCGTGACGTTGCGGAAGCCATCCGAAGCGGCATCCGCCGTGACGTAACCGCGCGCGACACCGGCGATGGCCAATGCCGCAACGAGTATCATGCTTATGGTAAAGATCGCGGTCGCGGGCGCCGTCCTGACGTGACCCTGTGACGGAATCTGCGCCAGCACCGGCACGCCCAGCGCGTGCTCGGCATCCTGCGCGCCGCGGATGCGATCATCAAGCGCTTCCAGGAAGAGGGCAGCCATCACGCCCAAGACGATCCCCGCGAGTCCCGCCGCTGCCGCGGTCTTGGGGAACGCCGAGGGTGTCGCCCGGCTAGGTGCGATCGCCGCTTCAACCAGCTGCAGGCTGGCGGGATAGAAGCCCGCCAGTTGCTCGCGGAGCAGAATCTCCTGATAGCGGTTGGACAGCGAGGTGTACGTGCTCTCAAGCACGCGGTTCTCGCGCATGAGGCGGTTGAACTGTGTCTCAGCCGACGGAATCGACATGGCGGCCGATCGCAGGCGCCGCTGCGTTCCCTGCAACGCAGCCACGCGTGCGTCCACTGCCGCGCGCTCGACCTCGAGCGTGACGATGTCGCCGAGCAGCCGGGCATGGATCGGGTTGGCGGCGATGACCTCCTCGCCGATCAGCGTGCGCGTTTCCGTAGTCAGCCGCTTCCGGATGTCGGCGAGCTCGTTAGTGACGGCCTCCAGCCGCGGATGCTGCGGCGTGTAGATCTGGGACAACTGCGTGCGCTGGATCTCTAGATCAACGAGCCGGGCCTGAAACTGCCGGAAGACCGGGTTCTCGGCCGTGGACCGCGAGGTTGTGACCTCTGGGCGCTCGCGCCCGAATCTCGCCCTGGCGGTGGCCAGTCGGGCTTCGGTTTCCTGGCGTACCGCAATCGCGGCGTCGATAGCCGCCTGACCCGTCGCCACCGAGGAGACCGCGATGCCCGCCTGTGCTTCGATAGACGGCATACCGCGGCTTTCCTTGAAGGCCTGGATCGCGCGCTCGGACCCCTCTAGCCTGGTGCGCGCCAGCCCGAGCTGATCCTCTACGAACCGGCGCGTTTCAGACATGCTCGCCCGGTTGGTCTCGCGGAAGTACGCCACGAACTCTTCCGCGGTGACATTGGCAAGGTTGGCCGCGAGCTCACGGTTTCGCGCGGTCGCGGTGATACGGATCAGCGAGGATAGCCGTACCGGCGTGGCTTCGATCGCACGCTGGACGCTCGCCGGTCCAGGAAGCTTCAGCCGCTCCGCGACGCGCGCCGCGATCGGCCGGCTGGTGATGAGGTAGATGATGTCGTTCGTTACGATGCCTTGCGCCGGCCGAAATTCCACGGCACCGCCGCGGTCATCCAGTGAAGGAGCCGGCGTAAGGACCGGCGCATTCACGATCATCGTCGCCGACGCAGTGTACGCTGCAGGCGCGCGCCCGACATACCAGTACGTGGCGCCGACGGCGACCGCAACGATGAGCGCCACGAGCCACAGCCGGCTGCCCACCGCCCGCACATACTGTCTGAATTCCGCTGTTTGAGCACCCATGGATTCTGGCTCCTCTCAGGTATTCAGTGCTACCAGCTCCGGCATTAGAACCCGAATCCTCCGAACAACGCGCGAATCAAGCCGAAACCTGACAGGTAACTGAGTATGTCTGTCCACAAGACGCGGCCATCGGGCACGAAGACCACGTCGGTGTTCTGTAAAACAATGTTCTGTGCGCTGTTACCCCGGAGAATCTTGCCAATGTCGACCTGCGTCACCGTAGGCTTGCCTGTGGGCGCGTTGCGAATGACGCCGATATTGCCCAACTGCGCACGCTCGGTGTTGCCGCCCGCGCGCGCGATCGCATCGAGGACTCGCGAGCCCTCTTCCATGTCGAAGGCCCCCGGAGCGCGCACCGCGCCCATCACCAACACCCTGTTCTCCAACGCTGGCAGCATGATGATGTCCCCGGGCTCGATCGCCATGTTGACCGATCGATCGCCGGCGGTTACGAGCTTGTCGAGATCAACCGGGATCGTCTGACCGGTACCGCGCCTGACGATGGAGGCCTTACGCGGGGCCGCCCGGGGGCCAAACCCACCGCCGGCACCCATCACGTCCATCAACGTCCAGCCCTTCTGAATCTCGACGGGACCCGGCCGGCTGAACTGACCGACGAGGTAAACCACGCCCTCCCGGCGGAACTCCCGCACGGACACCGAGACCTGAGGGCTCCGCAGGTAGGTCTTGAGGGCCGTGGCGATGCGCTCAGCCAGCTGTGAAGGCGTGAGACCCACGGCGATGATATCCCCGATCAACGGCATGGCAATCTTCCCGTCGGGGCGGACGGTGACCGTCCGGGTCAGGTCGGCCTCGCCGAGGACCGTGATCTCGACGGAATCGCCGGGACCGAGGTTGTACTCAGGGAGCGTCTGCTGCCCCTGCTGCGGCTGTGGCGGCTGCTGAGGCTGCTGCGCCAGCACGGGCGCCACAAGCCAGCCCGCCGGCCCAGAGAATGGATACAAGATTGCCACCGCGACACCCAGGAGGATCGCGGCGATCAGGCCGCGCCTCGAACTACGATGCTCGTCCACGTACCTCACCCCTCTCATCCAACAGCCGGTCACTCACCGGCCGCCCTTCAAGTACCAGATACTCCTCAACTTCACTCGTTATCGGATCTGCGCCCATAAACAGCCCCACCACGACCCAGTCCTGCCCCCGATAGGCGAGCATGTCGCCGATCAGATGGGGGCGGCTGGGCCCGGCGGTGCAGTCGCGCGCACGTACGGTGATTTGCGCGGTCACCATTGGGTCGCTCCGTCGATGGTACAGTAGTTTGGCAATCGCACGGCCACTAACAGAGTACGCAAACCCCGCCAAAACGCCCATTCCCTGCACGGGGGGAAGTCCGGGGAAAACGGATGATCCGCGCTCATGCCCCGGATGAGCATGCCCCCTCCGGTCGGTGGATGACCTATCCCTCCAACGCGGGGAGACAGCAAGAGCGCGCCGCCGTAACGTAGGTGGACGACGCCTCCTGCGGTTTTTGCCTATACGCGTCCGCCGTATGCGGTTTGCAGGAGGGTCGATGCGAGTCGATGCGAATTCGAGGGAGGCACCGGTGAATCCGCAGGCAATGTCGCAAGAGAATGTCGGTCGTGTTGCGGTGCAAACGCCAGGGCGGAGTCCTGCCGTCAAAGCGCGGGACGAGCTCGACGCTTGGACCCGCGAGCTGATGCGCTGGCACTTCAGTCCGGAGACCGGATCGCGGTTCTGGCTGGATTGGAAGGCCCGCGCGGGGTGGGACCCGCGCGATAAGATCGGCGGCGCCGACGATCTGCACCGCTTCGGCCCGTTCCAGGACGACTGGCTGCGATTTACCCCCTTGGAAGACTGGGTGCCCCGGCCCTATGCCGGGAAGCCCTATCGCGTCTTCGAAACCGGCGGCAGCACCGGGATGCCAAAACAGCGCCTCGACTGGCACGACTATCAGACCGATTACACCATGTTCAGCGAGAAGCTGGATCCGCGGTACTTCCCGCCCCGCGCCGGGTGGCTCCACATGGGACCAACGGGTCCCCGCCGGCTGCGGCTGGCGATTGAGCACCTAGCCAATATCCGCGGCGGCCCCTGCTTCCACGTCGACCTGGACCCGCGGTGGGTCGTCCGGCTCGTCAAAGCGGGCGACCGGCAGACGTTGACGGCCTACATGGAGCACCTGATGGAGCAGTCTGTCACCTTGCTCCGGCACCGCCCGATTCGCTGCCTCTACTCAACGCCGCGCCTGCTCGAGGCCCTTGCGGAGCGGGTGTCGATCCCGGGGGTTGGGGTCACCGGCGTCTTCTGCGGCGGCACGTCCATGTCGCCCCAGGTCGTTCGGTTCCTGGTCGAAGAGGTTCTCGAGAACAAGGTCCACTTTGCACCGACCTACGGGAACGTCCTTATGGGGGTGGCCTATGCGCGGCCCATCATGCCGGAAGACAACTGGAGCGTGACGTACTACGCGCCGCAGCCTCGAGCCCTGCTCCGGGTCGTCGATCCCGCGGACCCCTCGCAGACGGTCGACTATGGCCACTGGGGACGCATCATGCTCAATACGCTGACTCGAGAATTGTTCATGCCTAACTTCCTGGAGCGCGACGAGGCGGTTCGCGCTGAGCCCTACGCGGCGTACCCCTGGGACGGTGTCCGGGACGTACGGCCGTTTGTAGGAATGGGTGAAAAGGTGGTCGAGGGAGTGTATTGATGCCCGTCCCGCACATCCCGGCACTGCGTGCGGGACGCCCTTACCTCAGCCCGGAGAGGGTCGAGGTCAGGGATGTCCGGACCGGGCAGTCCCTGGGGGTGGTCAGCCAGGTTAACGCCGGCCTGATTCGCCGCGACCTACCCAAACTCGATCAGGCGGCCGCCTCGCTACGGGCACTGAGCGCGAAAGATATTCTGGAGCGCCTGGTGGAAGCGGCGGATCATTTCGAGCGTGCGCCGCTGCCGCTGGGTGACGCTCATCAATCCTCTGACGACTTCGTCGCAATGCTGTCGGCGACCAGTGGGCTACCCGAAGCCCTGGTCCGCGGCCGGATTGCGCGCATCGCCGAAGCGTGCCGCCAGATGCCCGAGATCCTCGCCGGCCTGATGCGAGGGGCCGACATCGCCATCCTCGATCGCGGATGGGCGCCCTGGAACGGCTCCGCCATCGCCTTCGCGCCGCTGACGAACGCGCTTGGCGTGTTGATGCCGAGTAACTCCCCGGGCGTGAACCAGCAGTGGCTGCCCGCCCTTGCCCTCAAGACGCCGGTGGTGATCAAGCCCGGCCGCGACGAACCCTGGACGCCCTACCGGCTGATTCAAGCCTGCCTCGCCGCGGGATTTCCGGCCGAGGCATTTTCGTATTATCCGACCGATCACGCCGGCGCCGCGGAAATCCTCCACGGATGCGGCCGCGCCATGCTGTTTGGCGACGCCCAAACTACGGGGCGCTATCGCAACTTGTCATCGGTGCAGATCCATGGTCCCGGTTGGAGCAAAGTCGTCATCGGCGATGACTTTGCCGATCGTTGGCGCGACTACCTCGACGTGTGCGCCAGTTCGGTGCTAGACAACAGCGGCCGGTCGTGCATCAACGCTTCCGCCATCGTTGTTACCCGGCACGCGGATGCGATCGCCGACGCGCTGGCCGCAAGGCTTGCGTCGGTGGAGCCGAGGAACCTCAGCGACGAGGACGCTGCGTTGGCCGCCTTTACGAATCCGTCCATCGCCGAAGGGATCAGCGCCGCGATCGACCGCGACCTGCGGGTTCAGGGTGCGGTCGATGTGACCGCCCGGCATCGTGCGGGCGGCCGGATCGTCAGGCACGATGGCGCGACCTTCCTACTGCCGACCGTCATCCGGTGCGATTCGTTCGAGCACCCCCTGGCCACCCGGGAGTACCTCTTCCCCTACGTGGCGGTAGTGGAGGTCCCGCAAGCGGATATCCCCAGGCGCATCGGCTCGTCGCTAGTTGTGAGCGTCATATCCAACGATGAAACGCTGATCCGCGGCCTCCTGGCCGCGCCCTCTGTGGGCCATCTGCACATCGGGCCGATTCCCACCTGGCAGATTCGGTGGGATCAGCCGCACGAAGGCAATCTCTTCGAGTTCCTCTACAGACAGCGCGCGTTTCAGCTCGCCGGTCAGCCGGTCCACACTCCCTGACGCGAGCCGCCCGGACCCGGAATAGCCCGGATCTCGTGGGCGGTTGTGAAAAGTCGGAGGGAGTGGTATGCGTGGGAGTGGTATGTCTGGGAGTGGTATGCGCAACATCGTCATCCTGGGCGGTGGGCCGGCAGGCCTGACCGCCGCGATCTATGCCGCCCGTGCCAACCTGGCTCCCCTCGTGGTCGAAGGGGCGGAGGCCGGCGGCCAGCTTATGCTCACCACCCTCGTTGAGAACTACCCGGGGTTCGAAGACGCCGTTATGGGCCCGATCCTCATGCAGGCCATGCGAAAGCAGGCCGAGCGCGTGGGGGCCGACTTCATCACGGAAGACGCGGTGGAAGTGATGCTGAGCCGGCGACCCTTCATGATCGCGACACAGTCGGGCCAGGAACTGGCGGCTCGTGCCCTCATTGTGGCCACAGGGGCGTCGGCGAAGCTCCTAGGGGTGCCCGGAGAAGCGCGCCTGATGGGCCGTGGGGTGTCGACTTGCGCGACCTGCGACGGCTTCTTTTTCAGGAGCAAGGACGTCGTTGTTGTGGGTGGAGGCGATTCCGCCCTGGAAGAGGCACTCTACCTGGGCAATTTAGCGAGGTCGGTCACAGTGGTGCACCGGAGGGACAGCCTGCGGGCGAGCAAGATCATGCAAAACCGCGCCTTTGCCCATCCCGCGATCAACTTCGTGTGGGATTCTGTTGTGGAGGACATCCTCGGGGATGGGGTTGTTCACGCTGTCAGGCTGCGGGATCTTAAAAAGGACAAAACTATGGAACGCAGGACGGATGGAGTGTTTGTGGCTATTGGCCACGTTCCTAATACCGGGCTCTTCAAAGGGCAGCTTCAGCTGGACCCCCTAGGCTACATCAAGCTGAGCGGCTCGTCCGCGACGAGCGTCGACGGCGTTTTCGCAGCAGGGGACGTGCACGATCATACGTACCGTCAAGCAGTGACCGCGGCCGGCTACGGATGCATCGCCGCTATCGACGCTGAGCGCTGGCTGCAGGGCCAACCGGCCTAGACCGACCGTGCGACGGTTCCACCTGGCTCCTAGGTTCCCTCAGTCGCTGGCAGGCGAGCGGACCTGTGCCTGCAGCGCCCCATCAAGGCGTCGCGTGAGCTCCTGTTTCGGCATGTAGCCGACTATGCGCTCGGTCAGCTCGCCGCCGGTGAACACGCCCAGGGTCGGGATGCTCATGATATTGTAGCGCATAGCGAGTCGCTGATTGTCATCAACGTCGACCTTGACGACTTTCACACGGCCGGCATAGTCGCCGGCGAGTTCTTCGACAATAGGAGCCACCAGCCGGCAGGGCCCGCACCACTCCGCCCAAAAGTCCACCAGCACAGGCAGATCGGCCCTAATGACCTCCTGCTCGAACGTCAGCTCGGTCACTGCGAGCGCTTTTGCCATTCCTATCCTCCTCATCGGCTGGATGCGCCTCAGTTACAGTATCAGGCGACACCGTTCCCCAAACTACCTATTCCCCGTCGGGCCGTCAACCCGACAGCATCAGGCCGCAATGAGTGCCCCCAACGTCAACAGCAGGATCGCCGCGCCGCCCAGGCAGCCAAGACGCCGGCGGCCCGAACCCGTGGCCGTGCGCAATGCGCCACGCGCGGACAGCCGCGTCGCTTTACGCAGGGAGCTGATGGCTTCGCTGGTGCGCCCCAGTTGCTTGTACAAACCACCAAGGTTTTGATGGGCTACCCAGTATTCTGGGTCGACAGCCACGGCCCGTTGGTAGGCCTCGAGCGCTTCATCGGTGCGCCCGGTCTCGCGGTAGACGTTTCCGAGGTTACTCCATGCGGGAGCGTATCGCGGGCTCACTTGCACGGCCCGTACGAAGGCCTTCTCCGCTTCGTCCAGCCTTCGTTGGTGGGCGAGGGCGACGCCGAGTTTGCTTAGGGCGAGCGCCGAGGACGGATTGACCTCGGCGGCGCGCCGAAAGGCCGTCTCGGCGTCGCGCCACTCGCCCGCATCCAGATGCCTCTCGCCCTCGGCGAGGTGGACTCCCCCCGGCTCCTGTTCCATACGGTCGGACGATGTTCTGCGAAGGTTGCTAGATGCCCTTCGACTACGCGGCCTGCGTCCTTGACGCGACCCAGAGAGGGAGATCGGCGTACCGCGGCTGCGGCCGCACCGCAGCAGTTGCGGCCGCAGTGGCACGGTCCAACAGGGGTGAAGCCATGGGCCGGAAGTCGACGCGGCGAAACGCGTTGAGCAACCCACGCGCCTCAAGGTACGGCCCGGTCACCCCGGCGGGCGGATCATCGGTGCCGTCCAGCTGCGCGGTCACCTCGGGATCGTCGATTGCCACTTCCACGATCTTCGCGCCCATCCGCCTGGCCTCATAGAGGCCAAGGGCCAACGCGCGATAGCCCGGCGGCGCCGTATCTTCCTGATCCAGGCGCCGAACGACCAACTGCGGCTCTCCACCGTTCCTCCACTGCATCACGGCGGCAACGGCCCGCCTACCGTCCCAGGCGGCGCACGCCACGGCAAGGTGCAGCGTCTTCACAGTCCGGGCACCTCCAGAGCGGCCGCGACGAGGAGGACGCCGAGCAGGAGCAATACCTTCAGGCGAATCACACGCTGGTCATCGCGTATCTGGGCACAGAGCCCCGCAGCGTTCAGTCCCGCGGCCATTCTGTTAGGCCTAGAAGCGCTCCGCGGTTGCCACGTCGCTGAATGCCTGAGCGGTTCGGTCCTGATCATGCCGTTTCACCCAGTGGATAACGCCGTAACAGGCCCATAACCTTCCCAAGGATCTCGAACTCATCTCGAATCGGCGCGAACGCCGGATTCTCAGCGCAAAGCATGGGGCGCTCCCCGTCGTACTGCAACCGCTTCACGGTAGCCTCGTCATTCAGCAGCGCCACGACGATCTCACCGGGAAGCCCGGTGGGCTGACACCTCACGATCACGAGGTCTCCGTTAAAAATTCCAGCGCCGGTCATGCTGTCTCCCCGCACAGTCAACAGAAAGCTTTCCTCATTCCACCCGACGAACCGCCGCGGGATCGGAATCATTTCCTCGACGTGCGCCTCAGCGAGAAGCGGGACGCCGGCCGATACCCGACCCACCAGCGGCAGGCTGACAACTTCCTCCCCTTCATGAAGCATATCCCGGTCTGTGATCTCCAAAACACGCATGCGGTCGCCATCGCGCCGCAGATATCCTTTGCGCGCCAAGGCCATCAGGTGCTGATGGACAGTCGAGGGGGACCGCATTCCCAGCGCGTGCCCGATCTCCCTGACGGAGGGAACGATCCCTTTCCGCCGGATGCTGGCGGCAATGTGACGGAGGATCTCGTGCTGGCGTTCTGTGAGGGCCTCTGTCATGGGCTCCTTCACCTCCTCGAATCACACGATAGCGAACATACGTACGACTCTCAAGGTCTGTATTGGCGAACAAATGTACGCTATAGCGCTTGGAGGGGAGGAATCTGGCCGGGACGAGCCCGGACGCCGTATTTCACGTCCGATCGCGAACGGACAGACGCTACGGATCTGAGAGGAGGTCGGCCAGAAGGATAGGTTCGAGGTTGCCGCCGCTGACAACGGCCACAGCCGGGCGCTCCACTATCGTTCCCGTGAGCAGCGCCGCGAGGGCGATCGCGCCCGAGGGTTCCACTACGAGGTGAGCCTCAACGTAGAGGCGCCGGACCGTATCAAGGATGAGCGTATCGTCTACGCTGATGAACTCGTCAACCGCCGATGATGTGACCGCCCAGGTCAACAGGCCGGGTTGCTGCCCCCGGAGGCCATCGGCCACAGTGGCCACCGACGGCACCGCCACGCGGCGCGCTGCGGCGCGAGACGCTGCGAAACGGGCGACCTCTCGCGGCTCGGCTCCCACCACCTTCACTCCGGGGGCGAGGGCCTTCACGGCAAGGGCGACGCCGGAGATCAACCCGCCTCCCCCCGTGGGTACGACCACGGTTCTCACGTCCGGGCATTGATCCACGATCTCAAGACCGGCCGTTCCCTGACCCGCAATAACCAGAGGATCGTCGAACGAGGGCACCAAGTGGAGCCCGCGCTCCTCCGCCAGTTGCTGGGCGAGGGCCGAGCGCTCCGGCATAGTCGTGCCGCACCGAATGATCTCCGCGCAGTATCGGCCGATGCCGCGTTCCTTCAGCCTCGTAACGGTTTCCGGCACCACGATAACGGCGGGGATGCCCAGCCGGGATGCCATGTACGCGACAGCCTGACCGTGGTTCCCCGATGACGCCGTGACGACCCCACGAACGGCACGAGCTATTGCGCGCAGGTGGTTCGCGGCACCGCGGACTTTGAACGAGCCGGTCGGTTGGAGGCTCTCGAGTTTTAGCAGGACGGCGCCAGACTCATCCCACGGGTGAACCGGCGTACGCCGGACGTCGGCGGCGATACGTGCCGCGGCGTGCTGAACATCCGTGACCGATGGGAGGGGGCCGGCGCTCACGCGCCGCGTCCCTGTGCTCCCGGGGGGCGCCACCGCAGATTCGGCTGACGCGCCGCAGCGACCTCGTCGAGGCGGCCGACAACGGCGCGATGCGGAGCGGTACGCACCAGCTCGGGGTTGGTGGCGCACTCCTCGGTCACGCGCACCAGCGCGGCGGCAAAGGCTTCCATCGTTTGACGGCTCTCGGTTTCGGTGGGCTCGATCATGATAGCTTCGTCGACGATCAACGGAAAGTAAATCGTGGGCGCGTGGAAGCCGTAGTCGAGCAGGCGCTTGGCGATATCCAGCGTGCGCACCCCGTGCTGGGCCTTTTGCCGGCGTCCAGAGAGGACGAACTCATGCATGCACACACGGTCATACGGGAGATCGAAGTACGGGCGCAGCCGCGCCATCAGGTAATTCGCGTTGAGCACCGCGGCTTCCGACACCTGCCGCAGCAGCGGCCCGTAGGCGCGTAGGTACGCGTACGCGCGGACAAGGACCCCGAAGTTGCCGTTGAATGCGCGCACGCGGCCGATGGTCTTCGGCCGATCGTGGTCGAGGCGGAACAGCTCGCCCTGCCGCTCAACCGTCGGCACCGGCAGATAGGGCTCCAGGAGCCGCTTGACCGCTACCGGCCCCGCGCCGGGACCGCCCCCGCCGTGGGGCGTGCTGAACGTCTTGTGCGTGTTCATGTGCATGACATCAAAGCCCTGATCACCCGGCCGCGTCACGCCCAGCACCGCGTTGAAGTTCGCACCGTCGAGATAGAGCAGCGCGCCGCAGCCGTGAATAATCTCCGCGACCTCTGTGATCCCCTCTTCAAACAACCCGAGCGTATTGGGATTCGTCAGCATCAATGCCGCCACCGAGCCGTCGGCTGCCCGGCGCAGCGCGCCGTGATCGATGTTCCCGCGCGCGTCGCTGGGCACCGTCACCACGGTGTAGCCGCACATTGCCGCGGACGCCGGGTTGGTACCATGGGCGGAATCCGGGACGATGACGCGCGTGCGGTGGTCACCGCGCTCATCGTGGTAGGCGCGGATCATCATCAGCGCCGTCAATTCGCCGTGCGCGCCGGCCGCGGGTTGAAACGTCACCCGATCCATGCCGCTGATTTCGCAGAGCATCTGTTCGAGGTGCCACAGCAATTCCAACGCACCCTGGGCCTGTGAGTCCGGCGTGTTGGGGTGGAGACGTGCAAACCCCGGCAGGCGGGCAGCGTCCTCATTCACCTTGGGGTTGTATTTCATGGTGCAGGATCCGAGCGGATAAAACCCCACGTCGATGGCGTAGTTCCGCTGCGAGAGGCGCGTATAGTGCCGGACGAGATCCAGTTCACTCACTTCAGGCAGCGCGGCCGGGTCTGTCCGCAGCCGCTCGGCGCCAATGATTGTCTCAAGGGGCACGTCCGGTACATCAGCTTCGGGAAGGGAGGCGGCAACGCGGCCCGGGACGCTGTGCTCGAAGATCAGAGGGAAATCTTTGTCGGTCATGACCTGGACACCGGGGCGACAGAATCGACGACCGTCGCGACCGCCTCCACGAGCGCGTCGATCTGACCCCGGCTGCGCGCCTCCGTTACGCACACCAGCCATCCATCGCGCAGATCCGGATACCAGCGGCCCAGCGGCAACCCGCCAAGAATGCCGCGGTCGATGAGGCGCGCGTCCAGTTCCTGGGGATCGACCGGCACGCGCAGGACGAACTCATTGAAGGTCGGCGCGTTGAAGGCGGGCCGGATGCCTGGGATGGCGCATAACCGCTGCTTGGCGTAGTGCGCGCGTCGCGCATTGACCTCGGCGACGCGGCGGAGGCCGGCGCGCCCCAGCGCGGCCATGTAAATCGCCGCAGCCAACGCGTTGAGGGCCTCGTTGGTGCAGATGTTGCTGGTGGCCTTCTCGCGCCGGATGTGCTGCTCCCGTGTCTGCAGGGTCAACACAAAACCCCTCCGTCCGTCGCGATCGGTGGTCGCACCGACGAGGCGGCCCGGCATCCTGCGGACGAACGCCTGACGCGTGGCCAGCATCCCCAGGTAGGGACCGCCGTAGCTGAGGTGGTTCCCCAGCGGCTGACCTTCGCCGGCCACGATGTCCGCGCCGTACGCGCCCGGTGGCTGCAGTAGGCCGAGACTCACCGGATCGGCAATGCCCACGATCAGTAGCGCCCCGGCATCGTGCACGGCCTGCGCCAGCGCCGGCCCATCCTCCACACACCCGAACACATTGGGAGACTGAACCATCACCGCCGCGGTGTTGCCGCTCAGCGCCCCGCGTAGCGCAGCAGGCGGAGTGATCCCTCCGTGGTGCGGCAGTTCGACCACGCGCACTCCCAGGTGGCGCGTGTAGGTGCGTAGGACGTCCCGATACTGCGGATGCACCGCCGTGGACACGACCACTTCATCACGCCTGGTGAGATCGCGAGCCATCACCGCCGCCTCGCCGAACGCGCTGGCGCCGTCGTACATCGACGCGTTCGCGACATCCATGGCCGTCAGCTCGCAGAGCATGGATTGGTACTCGTACGTAGCCTGCAGCTCCCCTTGCATGATCTCGGCCTGATAGGGCGTGTAGGCCGTGTAGAATTCGGCGCGCCCGGCAAGATGCCAGACGACGCTGGGGATATGATGGTCGTACGCGCCTCCGCCCAGAAAACTTGTGAGACGGTCGGCATGACCGTTGCGCTCGGCGAGGGTACGCAGATGCGCAAGCAGATCACCATCGGCCAGCGCCGGCGGCAGCGCGAGCGTCCGCCGCAGCCGCACGCCGGCAGGAATATCGGAAAGCAACTCCTCGACCGACGCGCGACCAATGAGGCGCAGCATCTCGTCGCGCTCGGCAGCGGTGAGCGGCAGGTACTTGTGCGGACGCCAATCGGCAGACGAGCTCACTGCGCCTCCGCCCCCACGAGCTTGGCGTACGCCTCGGCCGAGAGCAGCTTGTCCCAGGCCGACGCGTCGACCGGTTCCACGACGATCATCCACGCAGTGCCGTGGGGATCCTGGTTGATGAGCTCGGGATTATCGGCCAGCGCAGCGTTGACGTCCACGACGCGCCCGGATACCGGCGCAAACAGGTCGCTTGCGGCCTTGACCGATTCGATGACCCCGAAGGGTTGCATCCCCTGCACCTCGGTCCCCACCTGGGGAAGCTCGACGAATACAACGTCGCTCAGACGATCCGCCGCAAATTTCGTAATGCCCACGCGGATAAGCCCATTTTCCCGTTTGGCCCACTCATGCTCTTGCGTGTACTTGCGGTCATCGGGGTACATGCCTTCACCTCGCTGCGCGTCAGCCCTTCGGCCGCCGGTAGAACGGCAGCCGCACTACGCGCGCCGGAACGATGTTGCCGCGCACCTCTACGCCCAGGTGGGCTCCTACTGCGGAAAACGCCACAGGGACGTATCCCATGCCCAGCGGCCGCCGCAAGAACGGCGCGAACGTGCCGCTTGTGACCTCTCCCAGGCGCCGGCCATTGGTAGAGATCGGGTAGTGCTGGCGCGGGATCGCCTGCCCGGTGGCCTCGAATCCCACCAGCCGTCGCGTGACCCCTTCCGTCCGCTGCCGCAGGAGTGCGTCTCGGCCGATGAAGGTCCCTTTATCGAATTTCACCGTCCAGCCGAGCGGAGCCTCCAGCGGCGAGGTCGTCTCGTCGATGTCCTGCCCGTAGAGCATGAGTCCCGCCTCGAGCCGCAGGGTATCGCGCGCCCCCAGGCCCGCGGGCCGCAGCCCAACGGCGTCCCCCGTCTCGAGCAACGCGGCCCACACGGTCGGGGCATCATCCCACGGACAGGCGATCTCGAAGCCGTCTTCGCCCGTATATCCCGTGCGCGTAATCGTTGTGGCTATGCCGGCGAGCGTCACGCGATCGCGGAGGTGGAACGGCGGGAGCGTCTTCAGCTCGGCGCCCGTGATCGTCTCAAGCAGCTCCGCCGCGCGTGGACCTTGCAGGGCGAGCAGCGCGGTTTCATCGGAGGCATCATGAATCGCCGCGCCGCCGGCGTGCTCTTGGATCCACGTGAGGTCCTTCGCGCGCGTTCCGGCGTTGACAATCGCCAGATACGCGCGCTCTGCAACGCGAAAGACAATGAGGTCGTCGATGATGCCGCCCTCAGGCGTGCACATCGGTGTATACAGACCCTGCCCGACCGTCAGCCGTGCTGCGTCATTAGTGATCAGCCGCTGAACGGTCTCCGATGCCGGCGGGCCCTCAATCCGGATCTCCCCCATGTGCGAGACGTCGAAGAGTCCCGCGTGAGTGCGCACTGCCATGTGCTCCTCGCCGAGGCCAGCATACTGCACCGGCATGTCCCAGCCGGCAAACGGCACCATGCGGCCACCCAGCGCTCGATGGGCGTCGTGGAGGGGCGTCCGTCGAAGCGACGGGGCCGGGGTCAGGTGCGTCCGTCCTCTGTGTGGCCCACGGTCGAGTCCCCGGCGGCTCGAGCGGCCAGCAGCGCGATGACTTCGGCGTCGCTCACCTGGCTGAAGTCCGCATAGAACTGCCCTACAGCATGAAAGACGGGGGGCGCGGCCAGGCAGACAACCTCATCGGCCTCCCGGGCAAGGCGCGCAACACCTTCGGGGGGCGCGACGGGCACGGCGGCGACGAGGCGGGCGGAACCCATCGTGCGGATTGCACGCAGCGCGGCCACCATGGTGGCCCCCGTGGCAATGCCGTCGTCGACCACAATCGCCGCGTATGCGGTCAGCGGGGGAAGCGGACGGCCTCCGCGATACACCTCCACACGCCGCGCGATCTCCGCGCGCTGCGCTGCGATCTCCTGTTCCAAATACGCCGCCCCGACTCCCCTGGCAATCTCCTCGTCGATATAAACGGCTCCTCCCTCGGCGACCGCACCCAACGCAAGTTCTGGATTGTACGGTGCGCGCAACTTACGCGGGACAATCACCTCGAGCGGAGCCTGCAGGTGCGTCGCCACTTCCCATCCGACCACGACACCCCCGCGAGGAATGGCGACGACCACGGGCCGGCGATCGCGCAGATGATCTAGCGCCGCTGCCAGGCGGCGGCCCGCGTCACGCCGGTCGGCAAAGACCATCGGAGAGCGCTCCTAGGCCTGGGTGATCGCGCGCTGCTCTTCCTCCGACAAGGTAAAGGTTGACCGCCCGCCGCTGACGGGCTTGGCGTATGCGCGGGCTCCCTCGCGCCCGTTGAGCATGCTGAGCACGACGCCGTCCGCCCGCGCATTCAGCAACGCGAGGCTGAAGCTCAGTTGTCCTCCCAAACCCTGAAACGCATCGTAGCGCACCATCCCGAGCCGCTGCAGACTCCGTTCGGCCTGTTGATTCAGTTGATCAACGCGCGAACTCAGCTGCGCAAGGCGTCGGGCCGCCGCGGCGATGTCGCGCTCCAGCGTGGCCAAACGCTCGCTCGTCCTCGGATCGCTCCCCGACACCGTCCCGCGGCGCTCAAGCGCACGGAGGCGTGCGCCCGCGGACACGAGCGCAGTCGCCAACACCGCGCACGCGATCAGGACCAGTCCGGTCCAGGTATCAGGACCCGTAGCCATGCTGACATCGCCTCCAGGGACCAGGGAGCAGGCTCGTTCTTCCACGGTATTAGCTGCATCTCCTGTCCTATAGCCCCAGGAGCCTGCCCAACGGCCCCAGTCGCGGAGCGGCGGCTAAAAGGCACACGATCACGACCAGCGACGGCAGGAGATTCGCCACGCGAATGCGCCGAATTTGCAGAATGCCGAGGGCGAGTCCAACGATCAACACTCCGCCCGCCGCCGTCAATTCGCGTGTCATCTCCGGCGTCAAGACCTGCTGCAGTGCCCCCGCACCGGCGGTCAGCGCGCCCTGATAGACGAGCACCGTGCCGGCGGACAGCAGCACGCCGGGGCCCAGCGCCGCACCAATCGCAACAGACGAGATCCCGTCAAGCAGCGCCTTCGTGTACAGCAGCAGGGGAGGTTGACCCAGTCCATCCTGGATCGAGCCGAGGACGGTCATCGGCCCTACACAAAACAACAGGCTACTGGTGACGAAGGCGCGAGCGACGTTCGATTCGCTCCCACGGCCGATGCGTCGTTCGGCCCATGCGCCCACCGCCTCGAGCCTATCCTCGATGCGCAACCACTCTCCGATTACACCGCCCAGCGAAAGGCTCAAAATGATGCCGAGCACGTTGCGCGTCTGCAGCGCCATCTGAAAACCGATTAGGAGGGAGGCGAGCCCGATGCCCTGCATCACCGTGTCACGCACGCGCTCGGGAAATCGCCACCGCAGTAGGAGCCCCGCGGCGCCGCCGATCAGCACCGCAGCGGTGTTGACGATTGTGCCCTCCACTGGCGGTCTTGGTGTGTCGCTACGCGCTGGCGGTGAGACCGAGGGTTGGAGCTATGCCGCGCATGGCGTCGACGACGATGCCCACGTGCTCGTCGAAGCCTATCCCGAGTTCCTCGGCCGCGCGCACCATTTCTTCACGATCGACCGCCCGGGCGAACGCCCTGTCTTTCATCTTTTTCCGCACGGCGGCCGCGTCGACGCCGTCGAGGCTGCGGCCCGGCCGGACCAGCGCCACCGCCACGATGAATCCGGTGATGTCGTCACACGCGTGGAGCGCCTTTTCCATCGGAGACGTGCGCGCCACCCCGGAGTAATCCGCGTGGGACAGGATCGCCTGGCATATAGCATCCGAATACCCGAGCGACCTCAGGTGCTCGACTCCACGAAATGGGTGGCCCGCGTCCTGCGAGGGAAAGCGCTCGTAGTCGAAATCGTGGAGCAGGCCCACCAACCCCCACAGGTGTTCGTCCTCATCAAGGCGCCTGGCATAGCTGCGCATGGCGGCTTCAACAGCAAGCATGTGTTTTTGTAGATTGGGATTGGCGGTCCACTCCGAGACCAGTGCCCAGGCAGCCTCACGCCGAGGCGACTCGCCGCCTGGATTGGTCACGTCGAAGGGGTCCTCACGCCCAGTGTGACCATTAGACGCTCGAGGTCATCGGGTGAGTAAAAGGTGATCCTGATTTCCCCCCTGCCGTCGCCGCCGGCCAGGACGACCCTCACCGGCGCTCCTAAAGCATAAGTTAGATTCTGCTGGATTATTCGGACTTCAGCGTGCTCCGTGGAGGCTGGCGTTGTTATTTCACGTGAAATATGGCGCCGTCTTGCCGCAGACTCGGTCTCCCTTACGGAGAGGCCCTTAGCCTCAACAGCCCTCCAAAGCGCCAAAAGCTGCGCGGGATCCTCGACACCCAGCAGGGCCCTGGCATGCCCCTCGGTGATTCGCCCGCTCTCCAGGGACGCTTGAACCTCGGGGGGCAAGGCGAGCAGACGCACCGTGTTTGCGACGGACGGCTGGCTTCGACCTACCCGGCGCGCGACTGCCTCCTGGCTAAGACCGAATTCCTCGGACAGACGCCGGTACGCCTTTGCCCGGTCCATGGCGTTCAGATCTTCTCGCTGAAGGTTCTCTACGAGCGCGGCTTCCAGGGCCCCTCGATCATCCAGGTCGCGCACCATGGCAGGAATCGCACGCAGGCCGGCGGCACGGGCGGCCCTCCACCTGCGCTCCCCCGCCACGAGCTCGTAGCCATCCGCCGTTGGGCGGACTAGAACTGGCTGCAGAACACCCTGCTCCTGGATGGAGGCGGCGAGTTCGGCAAGCGGTGCGTCCTGGACTTCGCCTCGTGGCTGTTTTGCGTTTGGCCTGATTCGATCCACAGGGATATCGATAATGCCGGTGCCCTCAACTTGATCCGCTCCCGGGATGAGGGCGCCCAGCCCCCGGCCGAGGCCACGCGGCCTGGCCCCCCTGGCTTGGTCATGAGGCGGTTGTGGGCTGCCGTCCACGGACGATCACCTCCTGCGCCAGAGCCTGATATGCATGCGCTCCGCGAGATCCGGGGTCGTACGATGCGATTGGTTTGCCGTGGCTCGGCGCTTCCGCAAGACGCACACTGCGAGGGATCACGGTCTTGAAGACGCGGTCTCCGAAGTGCTTTCGAACCTCGGCGGCCACCTGGTCGGAGAGATTCGTCCGTGGATCGTACATGGTCAGCAATACCCCGGTGATCTCAAGCTGGGCGTTCAGATGGCGTCGGACGAGCTCAATCGATTGAAGAAGCTGAGTGAGCCCCTCCAATGCATAATACTCGCACTGGATAGGGATCAGTGCCTCGGATGCGGCCGTGAGCGCGTTGATCGTCAAGAGGCCCAGGGACGGCGGGCAATCGATGAGGATCACGGGGACCTCCGCTGTCGCAAGCGCGTGGCGCAGCCTTGTCTCCCTGCCGACCGCGGCGGCGAGCTCGACCTCCGCCCCCGCCAGGCCAATGGTGCTGGGAATGAGCAGAAGGTCGGGAATTCCCGACTCGATGATGTACTCCGAGAGGCTCTGGCCATCGAGGAGGAGGTCATAGATAGAGCCCGTTCTTCGATCCCTGGGCACTCCAAGTCCGCTGGTCGAATTGGCTTGTGGGTCGAGGTCGATGATGAGGGTTCGAGTGCCGGCCAGAGCGAGGCAGGCACCCAGATTGACGGCGGTTGTGGACTTTCCCACGCCGCCCTTCTGATTCACGATCGCGATGACGCGCCGCACCGGCACACGATTCGCCGGTCAGTGCTTTCTTCCCCTCTGGACTAAGGCTTAGTACCGATGTTCGGCGGTCGGCGGGGGAACTTTGCTGGGGTGCTCCTGACTTTCTGAATCACGATTGCGGCCCTTCGCCTTCCCATGAGCGGGAGGGAACGGACTTCGCTCCGCACGATCCGGCCTCCCAGCGCGGCGATGAGGTCGCCCGCTCTTACCAGCTCCTCCTCCACGCCCGGGCCCTTGAGAAACACCGACGCGCCTCCGACCTTGATAAGCGGCAGACACATCTCGGCCGCTGGTGTGAATCGTGCGGCGGCCCGCTCTACACTCCGATCGAACGTTTCACGGCGCTTTGGTGAGGCCGCCAGCTCCTCAGCCCTGGCCCACAGAACGTCCACATCCATGAGGCCGAGTACCGAACGCAAATGTTCGAGAAAGCCTGCGCGGCGGCGCGAAGACTCGACCAATGTCACCTTTAGATCTGGACGGATGATCTTGAGGGGGATGCCGGGCAGCCCTGCCCCCGAACCTACATCTACCAGCGCGCTACCGACCGGGAAGTCGCAGACAGCAAGGGCGGCAAGTGAGTCCACAAAGTGCAGGACCACGATTTGGGTCGGGTCCCGTGTTCCCAGGAGGTTGATACGGCCTTGCCAGGCCAGGATCGCTCGGAGGTACCGATCGAACAGGGGCAGCCTGTCGTGGTCAATGTGCAGACCAAACGTGCCAGCCGCGGAAGGGAGCTCCGCAATTGCTGGATGCACTCCTGGGACACGCCCCCCTTGTCCGTGTGCACGTTCAGTTCGAAGACCAGTCGTCTTCCGCCGGATCGTCCTGGGGAAGGCCAATCCCCGGCACTCGCGGGTGAACAACTACACGCCGATCGTCGCTTTCACCGACGCTCGACGTGGTCACACGATCGTCATCCTGGAGAGTGAGGTGTATCGTGCGTCTGTCCCTGGGGTCCATTGGTTCCAGGAACACAGGCTTGCCGTCGCGTGCGGCCCGGCCTGCCGCCTCGGTCGCGACTTTCTGCAGAGCGCTCTCACGCCTGCCTCGATAGCCTTCTGCATCGAGCATGACCCGGGCGCGATGCCCCAGCTTCTTTCCCACGTGCAGGCCGACGAGGAACTCAAGCGCGTCCAGCGTTTGCCCCTGCCGCCCGATGAGCCCTCCGATCTCTTGGCCTTCAAGAACCACGGTCGTGGCGCCGGGTTGCTCTTGCACCTCGGTCGCCGCAGTGTAACCCATCAGATCCAGAATCTCGACGGCTATCCGTCCTGCAAGCGGGCCCTCCGTGGGCCGTCGCGTAACGCGGACACGTGCTTCGCGGCCTCCCAGGCCGAGCAACGCGGGCTTCGGCTCCTGAAGAACTTCGACCTCGACGTCGTCTCTCGCGGCCCCCATCTCGCTCAACGCCCGCTGCACTGCTTCATCAATCGTACGGCCCGCTGCCTCGATCGCGCTCACTGCTGGCCCTGCGTCTTCGTCGCTTTCGTGCCCTGAGGACGATCCTTGCGATCCTTAGGGGGAGCCACGCCGATCTTCTTGGGAGGACCGACGACCAGGTAATACTCGGCGATATAGGCCACGGTGGACATGATCCAATAGATGGACAGGGCGATTGGGAATTGCAGGGCCAAATAAGCCACAAAGAATGGCATAAAAATAAACAATCTTGCCTGCTGAGGGTCCGTAATACTCATGCGCTGTTGCCAGTACGTCGTCACGCCCGACAGCAGCGGTATCACGATAAGCAGTGGGTGCTGAAGGATGGTCTGAAGCGTGGGCGAGCTCTCAAGGGATACGCCGGCCACCATTTCGCCACCGAAGATGCCAGGCCGCCGCAGCAAGGCGAAGAGGGCCCAGAGCACAGGCAGCTGGAGTAGCAGTGGCAGACACCCGGTAAACGGATTGACCTTGTTCGCGCGGTACAAATTCATGGTCTCGACATTGAGCTGACGCGGGTCCTCCTTGTACTTGCGGCGGAGGACCTCGATCTGCGGCGCAAGCGACGACATGGCTTTCATCGACTTCAATTGGATTCGGGTGAGTGGATGCAAAATCGCCTTGATGGCCACCGTCAGCAGCACGATGGCCAAGAGATAGCTGCCGGTCACGCGGTGTATTGCCTGAAGCGCCTGACCTAAGACTGCCGCAATCGAATCGATAAAACCCAAGGCGTCCTCCCTAAGGGACCGGGTCGTAGCCACCAGGATGGAACGGATGGCAGCGGGTAATGCGTCGCACGGTCAGAATACCGCCGCGCCAGGCGCCGTGGCGTTCGATGGCTTCCGCCGCATAGGTGGAGCAGGAAGGATAGAAACGGCACACACGAGGCAACAGCGGTGACAGAAGGCGTTTGTATCCGGCGATCAGCACGAGCAGTAGCCTCGTGATCATGGGGTGTCGTTCCCGGTCAGCACTCCGGACGCTCCTAGCGCGGCGCTCACGCCGTCACGCAACTCGGCGTACGCGGCGTCAGCCGCCGCTGCCCGCGGCACTACCACCAGATCAACGCCGCGCTGCATGCGCGGGCGATGCCAGCGCACCGCTTCCCGCAGCCGGCGCCTGAGACGGTTCCGCTGCACGGCGCGCCCGAACCGACGGCTAACAGAAACGCCAAGACGCACCAAGGTCAGCCCGTTGGGACTCGAATGAACAACGACCAGCGCGCTGGCACGGCGTACGCCGTCCCGGTATACCCGTCGGAACTCTTCGGTCCGCGTGAGCCGGCCGATGGTCCTGCGAGGACCCATCGCCTTTATCCGCCGACGGTCAGGCGATGTCTCCCCTTTGCGCGGCGGCGTCGTAGCGTCCGACGGCCACCAGGCGTTCGCATCCGCGCCCGGAATCCGTGAACTCGCCGGCGGTGTCGCTTCTTCGGTTGGTATGTCCGTTTCACCGGGCTCCCCCCCTAGAGGGCAGGCCTACTATAACATAGTGCAAAAGTGCGGCCAACGCTTCCGGACGGCGCGCTCGCGAGGCCGGGTGTGCACAGGCTGTGGGAAACACCCCCTCTTGTACACATCCTGCAGCGCCCTCTTTCCGAACTTTCCAAGCACCCAGGCAGGGGTGGAGTCGTTCGGCGGAGGCTATCCCTAAAGATACCCCATTTATCCACAGGCTTCTCCACAGTGTGGATAACTCCCGTGCCCCCGCCCAATTCGCGGTTAGAATGCTCGATCTGCACACGCAGGACCCGCTCATATCAGCGGAGAACCTCACGCCAACCGGCCTGACTTGTCCACAATGTTGCCACGCCACTGACCGTCCCAGGGTCGGCGTGAAATCCCCAAACGCCCGGGCTCCGCGATAGGAGTCCGAGCAAGTACGGCCAACTATCGTTCTCGCACCTGAGGGGCAATGTCGATACGCGAACTCATCACCCGGCTGGTCGAAGAGCGGCGGGCGTCGCCGCTGTCCGAAGACGAGGGGAAAGAGACCGAGGTGAGGCTCGCGGTCTACGATTCGCCCGCGGCGCAACCGCAGGTAGTGTCGCTGCGGGGAGATGATTTCCATGCGCTGGTTGCCGATATCGCAGCACGCGCCCATGGGGTCTCTCGCGAGCGGGGCGGAAAAGTTCCTTACGTTGTCATCCAGGAGATCGTCGAAAACTTGATCCACGCATACTTTCAAGGCGCCACGGTAACGATCCAGGATGACGGAAATACCATCCGCATCGCGGATCAGGGACCCGGAATCGCCAACAAGGAACAGGCACAGCGTCCCGGGTTCTCTACCGCAACGTCAGAGATGAGGCGCGTCATCAGAGGCGTGGGGAGCGGCCTGCCGGTAGCGAAGGAGCAGATGGGCTTGCTCGGTGGCACGCTGACCATTGAAGACAATCTCGAGCGTGGAACCGTCGTGACCTTGAGCCTCCTGCGCGAGCCGGCCGGCAAGGCGCAGGACCCCGATCGGCGCCACATCCGACATCTCGACGTGACCCCGCGGCAGAAGAAAGTGCTCCTGTTGATCGCCGAACTCGGCGCGGCTGGACCGATGGCAATCGCGCGAGAGCTCGAGATCAGTCACAGCACAGCGTATCGTGAACTCCAGGCACTGCAGGCCCTCAACCTTGCCACCGGAAAGGGACGGGGGAAGCGAACACTCACCGAGGAAGGCGTCGCATACCTCGACGAGGTCTTCAAGTCTTAGGGCCGCGAGCCGGCCCCACAGTTGCACGCTTCGAGGAGGAGGCGGCTCGTGTCTATCGACGTATCCCCCGCGACACTGTGGACGGAAGCCCTCCGCCGACTCGAAGGCCAGCTCAATCGACCTACCCTCGAATCCTTTCTTAAGATCATTAAACCTGTGGGACTCCAGGGCGAGACCTTCGTGCTGGCAGTTCCAAACCGCTTCGCACGTGAGTGGATCGAACAGCGCCTTCTCGGAATGGTGCGCGGAGCCCTGTCCCAGGCGGTGGGCCGCGAGATCCAAGTTCGGGTGACGGTAGCTGATGCCCCGACGCCTCCCGTCACTCCCCGTGCCCCGGCGCCCGCGCCGCCGCGCACAACGGAAGGGCAGCATCTTTCGCCCAAATACACCTTTGTAACATTCATCGTGGGGGCCGGAAATCGTTTTGCCCACGCGGCGGCCATGGCGGTGGCCGAGTCCCCTGCCAGGTCGTACAATCCTCTGTTCATCTACGGTGGCGTCGGTCTGGGCAAAACCCATCTGTTGCAGGCCATCGGCCATGAAGTCCTGCGGCGAGCCGGCGTCGCACGAGTGGCCTATCTCAGCAGCGAGAAGTTTACCAATGAGCTGATCAACGCGATCCGGGACGACAAAACCTTGGAATTTCGCCATCGGTATCGGAATGTCGACGTGCTGTTGATCGACGATATTCAATTCCTGGCGGGCAAGGAACGAACTCAAGAAGAGTTCTTTCACACCTTCAACACCCTGCACGAGGCCAGCCGCCAGATCATCATCACCTCGGACCGTCCGCCCAAGGAAATCCCGACCCTTGAAGATCGCCTCCGCAGCCGGTTCGAGTGGGGCCTAATCGCGGATATCCAGCCGCCCGATCTGGAAACCCGTATCGCCATTCTTCGCAAGAAAGCCGGGACCGAAGGCATCTCCGTGCCCGATGAGGTCGCGGAGTTTATTGCTCAACGCATAAATACGAACATTCGGGAGCTGGAGGGCGCGCTTGTCCGAGTGGTAGCATACGCGTCGCTCACACGCTCACCTATTGCGGTCGAACTCGCGGCAGACGTCCTGCGGGATCTCCTGCCGCCCAGCCGACCGAGGGTCGTGACCATTCAAGCGATTCAGTCATCGGTCGCTGAGTTTTTTGGGATTCGATCGGATGAGATGCGCGCCAAAAAGCGCACGAAAGGCGTCGCGTTTCCCCGACAAGTCGCCATGTACCTTTCGCGTGAACTCACCGATGCCTCACTCCCGCGGATCGGAGAGGAGTTCGGGGGGCGCGATCATACGACGGTTATGCACGCCTGCCAGCGCGTCCGGGATACGCTCCGTCAAGACGCGCACTTGGCCGCCAGCTTGAAGCGGCTGGGCGAAGACCTGCAGAGGCAAAGCGGATAAGCTGTGTACGCCCCTGGCGGGCCGGCGGTACGGGACCCTTCTCGCCAGCGTAATGCGAGTTTACCCCCACCCTAGCAACACGCAATCCCCAGAGCTCGATCTACCCCAAATCCTTATTCGGACGCTGTTTGCCCCACCTATCCACACTGTCCACACCACTTACTACGACTACGGTTTTATAGATACAATATATAGATAGAGGAGAATCCAATGCTTTTTTCCTGTGGACACGACCAGTTGAGTAAGGCGGTGACCCTTGTAGGTCGTGCTGTATCGACACGAGTAGCCATGCCGATTCTCAGCAATCTCCTGATCGAGACAAAGAAAGACAGTGTTAAATTGGCCGCGACAGATCTCGATCACGGCATTCAGACCGAAATCCCGGCAACGGTGAAGCAGGGTGGCGCGGTCACTTTGCCGGCGAGGCTCTTTGCTGAGGTCGTCTCGAATCTTCCGAACGCGCCGGTTCAGCTGAAGGTTGGGAACGGCGGGCGTGACGTCGAGGTGCAGTGCGAACGGGTTACGTATGATCTCATAGGGCTGCCGGCGGCCGATTTTCCCTTAATGCCCGAACCCGATTCAACATCGGTGGTAACGATGGATACCGGCGCACTGCGAACGATGATCCGCCAGACGGTGTTCGCCGTGTCAACAGATGAGACGCGTGTGTTTCTTGCGGGCTTGTACCTCGTGCTGGAGGATAAAGAGGCACGGATGGTCGCCACGGACGGCGGCCGGTTGGCGCTCCGTACGACTACGCTCACGTCACCGGCTCGGCAGAAAGTGGGTGTGATCGTCCCGTCCAAGACCATGCACGAACTCGTTCGAGCGCTCTCCGGTTTGGAAGGAGAAGTCGACATCTCGTTAGCGGAGAACCAAATTCTGTTCTCCTTCCCCGGCGCGCGGCTTGTCAGCCGCCTGATTCCCGGACCGTTTCCGAATTACCAGCAAGTCATTCCGCAAGGGCACAAGCAGCGGTTGACGGTTGGAACCGAACGGTTCATGAGCGCGGTTAGGCGTGTGGCCATTACCGCTCGTGATTCTGCCAATGTGGTCCGTCTGCAGGCGAGCAGTGATGAACTCACCCTGACATCGAACACGCCCGAGTACGGGCGCTCCGAGGAAACGCTTCAGGTAACCGCGGAAGGTGAGACAGTCCACACGGCATTTAACGCGCGCTATTTGATGGATTGCTTGAGTGTTCTCGAAGCCGATGAAGTGACCCTGGAGCTCACCGGCCCGCTCAGCCCGGGGGCGCTGCGGCCGGTAGGACAAACCGACTATACCTATGTCCTGGCGCCGGTTCGCGTTGCCGCCTAAGCCGCGAACGGCAACACCGCAGGATGCGCGTCCGCGCCGCGTCCCGATTCACACCGAGACGATTACGCTTGGAGCCTTGCTCAAGTGGGCGGGGATCGTTGAGACCGGCGGGATCGCGAAGGGGCTCATCGCTACCGGTCACGTGAGGGTCAACGGTGAAATCGAAACCCGGCGCGGGCGTCAGGTGATCTCAGGAGACACGGTCATTATCTGGGGTGGTCCATCCCTTCTTGTGACAAAGGCTGTTCATGCACCGCCTGCTCCGGCTCTGGCTCCGCGGGTTTCGTAACTACGATCGCGCCGAGCTGACTTTTGGGCCAGGGACGACTGCGCTTGTCGGGCCCAATGGGGCGGGCAAGTCCAACCTTCTCGAAGCGATTCACCTGGTCGCGACTGGCCGGTCTTACCGAACGGGGCGCGAAGCTGAAGCGATCCGGCGCGGTGAGAGCGGTGCGCGCGTTCGCGCGCAGGTAACGCGTCGCGGACACGATGAAGAGCTCGAGGTAACGCTGTCCGCTGAGGGGGGCCGTGATCGGGTACAGCTGCGTGTGAACGGAGTCGTCACGCCGCGTGGCGGGGTGCTTGGGCGGCTGCCGGTCGTGTTGGCGGCGCCTTGGGATCTCGATGTCGTCCGCGGGTCGGCGGGCGGGCGCCGTCGACTGCTCAATGGCGCGCTTGCGCAGCTGAGTCCCGCCTATCACTTCGCGCTGCACCGATATCATCGCGTGATCGCCCAGCGGAATGTGCTGCTCCGCCAACGGGCCGCGGCGGCTTTAGAGCCGTGGGACGCGCAGATGACCATGTTGGGCGTGCGGATAACCGCGCGCCGGCGTGAGTATACCCGGCGGCTCGGCGTGCAGGCGGCGGCGTGGTTCGAGCGCCTGATGGGGGCGGGCACCCTGGACGTGACGTATCGGGTCTCCTGGCCGGGATCCGATGATGAAGAGATCCTCCACGCGGCGCGGGGTGAACTTGCGCGCTGCCGAGCCGATGAGTTTCGCAGGGGGCTGACGCTCACCGGACCCCATCGCGATGATCTCGACCTGGCGCTGAATGGCGCGCCGCTTCGAGCCTGCGGGTCGCAAGGAGAGTGGCGTGTGGCGACGCTCGCACTGCGCCTGGCGGAGCGCGCTGTGATGGCCGAAGATCTGGGGGCTCCACCGCTGCTCCTGCTCGATGACGCCCTGGCGGAGCTCGATGCGTGGCGTCAACGCCGCTTGCTGGAGGTCGATGTTGAAGCGCAGGTGGCCCTGACCACGACGGGACTGCCCGGCGAGGTTGAGCGCGGGAGGGATACGCTTCGGATTTGGACGATTGATGAGGGACGCATCGCCGAGAGACCATGGTCACACCAATACGAGCCATCCTGAAGAGCGCGGCGCGCGCGTGGGGGCTCGAGCCAGCGGCTCATCTTGCCGGTGCCCGAGCTGTTTGGCTGGCGATCGTGGGCCCAGACCTTGCGGCCCACAGCGCGCCGGTGGGGGTTCGGGGCAAGCGTCTGCTCGTCGGGGTGACGCACCCTGCTGCCGGGCAGGAGATTCGGCTTCGCAGCGGCGTGATTATCCAGGCGCTGGCGCGTGAGTTAGGAGAAGGGGCCATCGTTGAGGTGCATCCGGTCGCGCGGCGCACTCTCGATCGGCCGCGTATCCGCCGTTCCTCGTAGTGCGGAAATCCGCGCTGAAGTGGCGGAGAGCCAGATGGGACGCGGGTTTGCGTCGTTGACTTCGTTGCGCAACCGATGCTACAATTGGGTTTGGGCATGCACGGCGGGCATGCGCGCCGCGCGTGCCTGTCTGCTTGCCTGGAGCGTGGCACATGCCCCCTGACACCCCGTCGTACACCGCCGAGCAGATCCAGGTTCTGGAAGGCCTGGCGGGGGTACGCCGGCGTCCGGCCATGTACATTGGCAGCACCGGCCCGGACGGTCTGCATCATCTTCTCTACGAGGTCGTTGACAACTCGGTCGACGAGGCGCTGGCGGGCGCCGCCACGCGCATCGATGTGACCTTGCATGCCGACGGCAGCGCAACCGTTCTGGATAACGGCCGCGGGATCCCGGTTGATAACGTTCCCAAGATCGGAAAGCCTGCCGTCGAGGTGGTGCTGACGACATTGCATTCCGGGGGGAAGTTCGGCGGTGGGGGCTACCGAATCTCGGGGGGTCTGCACGGGGTCGGCGTCTCGGTTGTCAACGCGCTGTCCGAATGGTTGGAAGTCGAGGTGTATCAGGACGGCAAAACGTACCGTCAGCGGTTCGTACGGGGTAAAGCCCAGGGGCCCCTCCGCAGCGAACGCGACACGCCCCAGCCCAGCGGGACGAAGGTCACGTTCAAGCCCGATCCCGAGATCATGACCGCGGCGGAGTTTTCCTTTGACGTCGTCGCCAAGCGCCTCGAAGATATCGGTTACCTCAACGCCGGCCTGACGATTACCCTCACCGATGAGCCTGCGAATCGCAAGGCCACCATTAAGCACGACGGTGGGATCCGCGAACTCGTCGCGGCGCTCAATCGGACGCGGACCAAAATTTCCGATATCGTCCATCGGCGCGCCGAGCGTGACGGCACCGAAGTGGAAGTAGCGATTCAGTACAACGACGGCTACGTCGAGCATGTCCTGACGTACGTCAATACGATCCCCACCACGGAGGGCGGGACGCATCTGGTCGGCTTCCGCTCCGCGCTGACGCGCTCGATCAACGACTACGCGCGGCGGGCGGGATTGATACGGGAGAACGATCCGTCTCTGGTCGGCGAGGACATGCGGGAGGGTCTGACCGCTGTCTTGAGTATCAAGTTGGCCGAGCCGCAGTTCGAGGGCCAGACGAAGACCAAGCTCGGCAACACCGAGGTCAAGGGGATCGTAGAGTCGGTCGTTGCCGAGGCGCTCAACGAGTTCCTGATCACGCGGCCGCCCGATGCCAGGCGGATCGTGGCCAAAGTGCTCAATGCCGCGCGGGCGCGCGAGGCGGCACGTCAGGCGCGGGAGCTGGTACGGCGAAAGAATGCCCTCGAGGTTGGGACCCTGCCCGGGAAGCTGGCCGACTGCGTGGAGCGTGACCCCGATAAGTGCGAGATCTTTATCGTCGAAGGGGAGTCGGCCGGGGGAAGCGCCAAGCAGGGGCGGGACCGACAATATCAGGCTATCCTCCCGATTCAGGGCAAGATTCTCAACGTCGAGAAGGCGCGCGAAGACAAGATGATTGCGCACGAAGAGATTCGTGCACTCATCACAGCGTTGGGCACCGGCGTCGGGGACGAGTTCTCGCTGGAGAAGCGCCGCTACGACCGGATCATCATCATGTGCGATGCGGACGTCGACGGCAACCATATCCGCACGCTCTTGCTGACATTCTTCTACCGGTATATGCGCGACTTGATCGTACATGGCAAGGTCTACATCGCACGCCCGCCGCTGTACTTGATCAAGAACGGTAAGGAGCGGCGCTACGCGGTCACCGAAGAGGAGCGTCAGGTCATCTTAAAGGAGCTCGGACGCAAGGCCGGCAGCGTGGACGTGCAGCGGTTCAAGGGCCTCTCGGAGATGAACCCGGAGCAGCTCTGGGAGACGACTATGAATCCCGCGGTGCGGACGCTGCTCCGCGTCGAACTCGAGGACGCCGCGGCCGCCACCGAGATCTTCCGCAAGTTGATGGGCGAGGAGGTCGAACCTCGCCGGCAGTTCATCGTCCAATACGCCCGCGACGTGAGGCACCTGGACATCTAACCGCGCATGGCGAGCGAAGACCTTTCGAGGATAGTCCCCCGCCCGATCGAGGAGGAGATGAAGACCTCCTACCTCGACTATGCCATGTCTGTCATCGTGAGCCGGGCGCTCCCCGACGCGCGCGACGGCCTCAAGCCGGTGCAGCGGCGGATACTGTACGGGATGGACGGGCTTGGGCTGGCCCCCAACTCACCGCACCGCAAGTGCGCGCGCATCGTCGGTGAGGTGATGGGCAAGCTTCATCCCCACGGCGATGTGCCCGTCTACGACGCGCTGGTGCGCATGGCGCAAGGATGGTCCTTCCGTTACCCATTGGTCGATGGGCAGGGCAACTTCGGCAGCATCGATGGTGACGCTCCAGGCGCCATGAGATACACGGAGGCCCGCCTGTCGCCGATTGCCGCCGAGCTGCTGGCGGATCTCGACAAAGAAACGGTCGCGTTTAACCCCAATTTCGACGAAAGCTTGAAAGAGCCGGCCGTGTTGCCGGCGCGCCTGCCCAATCTTCTCATGAACGGCTCCAGCGGGATCGCGGTCGGCATGGCCACGAACATCCCCCCGCACAATCTGGGGGAGATCGTCGACGCGCTCGTAGCGCTGATCGACCAGCCCAAGACGACGGTCGAGGATCTGCTCAATATCGTGAAGGGGCCCGACTTCCCCACGGGCGGTGTGATTCTGGGGCGCGAGGGCATTCAGGCCGCGTACACGACCGGTCGGGGCAGCATGACCGTCCAGGCGAAAACGAGCATCGAGGAGCTACGGGGCGGGCGCGTGGCGATCATCGTCACCGAGATCCCCTTCATGGTGAGCAAAGCGGCGATGATCCAACGCATCGCCGAGCAGGTGCGCAACAAGAAGCTGCAGGGCATCTCCGATCTTCGCGATGAGTCCGACCGCCGTGGGTTGCGGGTGGTCATCGAGTTGCGCCGAGATGCGAACCCTCAGATCGTCCGCAACCAGCTCTTCAAACATTCGCAGATGCAGACGACGTTCGGGGCCATCATGCTGGCGCTGGTGGACGGTGCGCCGAAGCAGCTGACCCTGAAGGAGATGCTGGACCACTATCTGACACACCGGCGCGACGTGGTGACGCGTCGCACCCGGTTCGAATTGCGGCGCGCCGAGGAGCGTGCCCACATCCTGGAAGGGCTCAAGGTCGCCCTCAAAAACCTCGACGCGGTCATCGCGCTCATCCGGAAATCTAAGGATCCCGCAGCCGCGCGCGAGGGCCTGATGAAGACGTTTACCCTGAGCCAGGCGCAGGCCGACGCGATTCTCGAGATGCGCCTGCAGCGGCTCACCGCATTGGAGCGCGACAAGATAGAAGGCGAGTACAAGCAACTCTTGAAGGATATCGCGCGCTACAAGGAGATGCTTGCCGACGTGACCGCGCCGCGGCCCCGATTGATCATGGCATCGATCCGCGAGGATCTGTTGGCAATGAAGGGGCGCTATGCCGATGCCCGGCGGACGAAGATCACCGGCAAGGAAGCCGAGGAGTTCGAGGCCGAGGATCTCATCCCCGACACCGATGTGGTCATCACGCTGACGCGCAATACCTACATCAAGCGCCAGCCGCTGGAAACCTATCGCGTGCAGCGGCGCGGCGGTCGCGGTGTGGCCGGCATGACCACGCGCGCGGAAGATGTCCTCGAACACATCGCGGTGACGACCAATCACGCGTTCTTGCTATTCTTCACCACGCGGGGCAAAGTGTACCGGATCAAGGCGCACGAGGTGCCTGAAGCGGGGCGAACGGCGCGGGGGCTGCCCGTGGTCAACCTTATCAACGTGGCGCAGGGCGAGCGCGTGAACGCCGTGATCGCATTGCGCTCGTTCGAGGAGGCCGGCGCGCTCTTCATGGCCACACGAAAGGGGATGGTGAAGAAGACCGGGCTGATGGAGTTCTTCAATGCCAAGCGGGCCGGAATTTTCGCCATTACCCTCGAAGGAGACGATGAGCTGATCGGCGTCCGCTACGTTCAGAAGGACACCGATGTGACGCTGGCCACGCGTGGGGGTCGCGCGATCAGATTCAAGGCCAGTCAGGTCCGTGAGATGGGACGGGTGGCGCGGGGCGTGCGCGGCATACGGCTGCGTGGGGATGATCGTGTGGTGGGCATCGCGGACTCCGGCGAGGGGCGGTGTCTGCTGACGATTACAGAATTGGGGTACGGGAAACGGACGCCGTTGGCGCAGTACCCGATCAAGAGACGGGGCGGGATGGGTGTCATCAACATCAAGATTTCCAAGCGAAACGGGTCCGTCGTCGCCGTCCGCGCGGTCGATGACGCCGACGAGGTCCTGTTGATCTCCGCCACCGGCATCGTCAACCGGTTTACGGTGAAGGAGATCGCGGTGCACGGTCGCGGGGCCCAGGGTGTGGCGGTAAAGCGCCTCGAGTCAGGAGACCGTGTGGCGGCGCTCGCCCGCATTGCGGCCCGGGAGTAGCGGCATGATTTGGAAGCATTGGGCGCAGGCGTTTGGAGTCATCGGCGGCACCGTGCTGCTGCACGAGATGGCACACGTGCTGGCCGCCCGCCGTGCCGGGGGCACCGTGCGGGAAATCGGTATTGGATTTGGCCCTCCGGTTGCGAGGGCGCAATGGGGCGAGACCGCGGTCACCCTCCGCCCGATCCCGCTCGGCGGGTTTGCGGCGATCGACGTGGAACGCCTGCCGCCCGGACGGCGCACGTCGATCTTGGTCGCCGGGCCCCTGGCCAATATCCTGGCAGGTTTGGTGCTGCGTTGGTTCGGTGGCGCGACCGGCCCGGCAATGCTCCCGGGCCAGAGGCGTTCGGTCGAGGTGGGCGGCCTGCTGGCGGCGTTGACGATGCTCGTGCGGGCCGCGGCCGGTGGCTCGCGCTCGCTCGTCCGCACGGCCGGGGATATCAACCTGAGCATCGGCCTGGCGAATCTGCTTCCCGTACTTCCGCTTGACGGCGGGCACCTGGCGGCCGCGCGCCTTGAAGCCGCCGGCGCGGACCAGTCCATCGTCACGGCGTTCAAGCAGGTTACGGCAGGGTTCTTCGTGTGGCTCGCGTTGCGCGTGCTGTTTGCCGATCTGGAACGGCTGCGGCGGTCCTCCTCACCGTAAGGCGTCCCTCACCATGGATACTGTAGTCGCGCCGCTGGCCGAGGCGGCGCCGCCGGAGGCCGCGGCGCTTCCAGCCGAGTGGGCCACGTGGGCTGAGGAACCCGGTCAGCGCATCAGCGTGCGCGAAGGCGGCCGGATGCTGGGCACTCTGCACGTCGTGGTGGTGGGGCGTGATGAGGCCTGGCTGGAAGGGCTGTGGGTCGAGCCGGCCGCGCGCGGCCTCGGAGTGGCGTGGCGGCTGGTGAACGAGGCCGAAGCCATAGCCGCCCGCTACGGCGTGACGCTCATGCGCGCCGCGGTACCCGCCAGCGATGAAACGGCTCTTGCCGTCGCGAACCGCATGAAGTTTGCGCAGCGCAGCCGGGCCATGGTCGGACTCGCGGAACTCGTGAATGGATCGGTCTCCGTTCCGCGGGTGGACCGCGCGCGGCCCGCGGACGTGGCCGCGATCATCAGCTTCGTCGGCTCCTCACCTTCTCTCGCGTTATGGCAAGGACTCATTCCCCTTGGGTGGCGGTTTCGGCAGCTGCGGCCTGAACTGGTACGCGGGCTGGTCAAGGATGGCCGGGTCCTGCGGTCTGGAGCGCGGGTTGAGGGTGCCACGGCCTACGCGCTGCGCGGCAGTGATGCGGTCGTCGCGTTTCTCGATGGCCCGCCCGCCCACCGGCAGGCATTGTACGATGCCGTCGCTGATGCGGCGCGCGCCGCGGGGGCGCGCCGCATCGCGCTGTTCATGCCCGAAGGGATCGGCGCCGAGGGGATTCGAGCCACCGTGCAACCACACCCCTGGTGTCCGGACGGCTTGGTGATCGTCGAACGGCGCATCGGATCGAGCAAGAGACACTGAGAGGATCAAGGGGATCAAAGCGGTGAACCGTCGTACGCAGAGGAGGACCCATGGATCCACACGTTGTCCCGCATCTGCACGTTTTGGACGATCTTCACCGGCAGGTAGCCGATACCATCGCGCCCTTGAGCGACGACGATCTGAATCGGAGCGTGGTGGGGCTGGCCAACTCAGCCGGCATCCTGCTGCGTCACATCGCTGGATCGGAACGGTACTGGATCGGTGAGGTAGTGGGAGGCCGGCCGGCGCAGCGTAAACGCGACTCAGAGTTCGGGCACGACCGGCTTCAGAAGGCCGCGCTCCTGGCTGAGCTGGACGGCGTGCGCGCGGTCAGCCGTGAAGTGCTCGAGGGATTGCAGCCCACCGAGCTGCTGCGCGAAGTCGAGGTTCATCGGTCCCGCGGCGTGGTCAAGGAGACGAAGACGTTTGCCCTAATCCACGCCACCCAGCATCTGGCTTACCATCTCGGACAGCTTCGCTACGTGACGAAGCTGCTGCAGAGCGGGCGCGCCTAGCTCACGGGCGCGGCTTCTGGCTCGGCCGGCTCAGGCTCCAGCAGCGCCAGGTGGATATCGCCACGCGTCGTGCGTAGATGCACGCCCGCGTCCGGCGCGTTGAAGACGCCCCGTAGCGCGCGGCGATCATCGCTAGCCTCGAGCAGTGGCAGCGTGGACGATACATCGCCTGAGACGGTGGCCGCGGCGATGCTGCAACGGGCCCCGGTCCCCAGATGAACTGCCAGATCGCCACGGACGGCGTGAATGTCGGCGCCACCGCCGGACACAAAATCTCGAGCGCGGACGACCACATCTCCCCGCACGGTACTTGCGGCGAGCCGCCCCGCCGATCCCACGCGGATGTCGATGTCGCCACGCTTGGTCGCCGCGGCGATGTCACCCGACGGCTGCGCCACCTTCACATCGCCCCGAATGACGCGAACGGCCACGGCGCCGCGTGAACGCTGGATGTCCACATCGCTGCTGACGCCTTCGATCCCGACCCGGGCGCACTCCGCGACGCGCACGGTGCCCTTGACCAGACTCACCGCGAGGTCGCGCCGCAGCCCTTCGGCGGTCACATCGCCGCGCACGAGGTGCGACTCCACCTCGAGCGTATCCGGCACCGCGATGTCAAAGTCCACGCGCAGGCGCTCGTGATGCGGCCGCGCCCCGGGACCTTCGACCGCGATGGTATCGCCTGATTCATGAATCTCGATCGGCAGCCGGTCCGCCAGGCGTTGGGCCTCGGTGGGGTCGGCCGCCCATGCCTTGCGCGTCGCCCGTATGCGCAACTGGCCGTCGGCAGATCGCGACAGGCGAAGATCTCCCCTGGTATTCCGTATCTCGAGGCGCGTCGCAGACGTTGTCCGGACATCCTCAAAGGGCGCGGTCGCCACGTGCCCGCCGGTGACGGTGGACTTCACGCGCCAGCCCCACCCCCATCCCTCGCGTCCCCAATCCCGAATGTAGCGCGCGGCATCGCGTCCTTCTCGGACCGTTTCGCGGATGACCTGCTTGACTTCATCGATCGACTCGTGAGGAATCGCCTGCACCACATCCTTCACCGCGTGTTTGATGTCGCGTGTGATGTCGTCGACGATGCTTGGCCCCGTCGCTTCTTGCCGCTCTTCGCGGACGGCATCGAGGAGCCTGGCGGCTTCTTCAACCGTGATCTTGCCTTCTTGGAGCATTTTCAGAATTAACATGCGTTCTTCGCTCATGGCTGCCTCCTCATTGGATGCCGATGCATGTGCGTGGCCGGTTCACCCCGCCGACGATCTCTGGGCTTCGAGCTCCGCCAGGGCAGCCTCGACCGAAATCCTTCCGTGCTCGAGGTCTCTCAGGATGTCCACACGGCGTCGAATAGGGAGCGGTGAGGGCTCGCCGGCGGCGAGCCCCAGTGCCTGCAAGAGGGAATCCAGGCGGCTTCGCACGGTGGGGTACGAGAGCCCCAGGGCGCGCTCAACCTCTTTGATGATCCCGCGCGACTGCAGAAAGAGCATCAAAAATTGATGCTGCTCTGGGGAGAGACGGGCAAAGGGCGAGATCTCAAAGTGTCCTTCGAGGGCGGTGCCGCAGGCCGTGCACTGCAGTCTGACGGCTTCAAGGGGGCCCGAACAAATGGAGCACGTAGAGGGTGCCTTGACTGCGTTGGCCATATTCAGGTCCCCGGCTCTGCGTTATGCTATTATTTAATTCACCACGTTATATTTGTCAAGCCCGTCCGCCTGGTAACCTGAATTCTCCTAACTAACAGGACGGGTTGCTTGGCGCCGTGGCGAACGTGGTAAGGTGAGCCTGATGCGCCGGATTCGCCCAGCCCTTTGTGCAACCTTCGCGTTCCTCGCCGTTCTCACCCTGCCGACATCAGGCGCGCCCGCGCCTGAGCAATGGCTGGATGAAGTCGCCCTTCCCCTGCAGACGGCAGAACGCCTCGGGGTGCGCGTCGGTGATGTCATCGAGGTCAGCCGCGATCCGGCCATGAGGGGCAGCCGCAGTCTGCGGGTCGCCGCGGTGTTCGAGGCGGCCGAGCATCCTGCCGATGTCGCACGCGGCGATCTGGAGCTTCGCCTCCACCTTCCCTTGCTGGAGTCCCTGCTCGAGCGGCCCGATAGTGTGGACCGCATCGTGGTGCGCGTCCGCAGACCGGACGACGCGGGCCAGGTGCGCGATGCCCTCAAGGCGTTCGGCCCCGGCTATGACGTGTACACGGCGGATGAACTCGTCGCCCACACCTCCCGCACCTTTGTGGTAGTCTCCCGATTTCATCGCGCCATTGCCTTGATTGCGGTGACCGCGAGCGCGATTTTTCTGGTGACGATCATGAGCCTGAAGCTTGCGGAGATGCGTCGCGAGATCGGGGCACTGCGCCTGCTTGGGGTCGGCCGTCAGACCATCGGGCTGACGGTCATCGCGATCGCCGGGGTCGTGGCGATTGTCGGCAGTCTCGCCGGTGTTGGGTTAGGCGCGGTCTTGGTGTGGGGCATCAATGTGTACTATCAGCCATTGTTCGAGACCCGCCTCCGCTTCGCCGTGCTCACACCGGACACCGTCGCCGCGGCGTGCGGCCTTGCCGTCGCCGTCGGTCTGGCCGCGGGGGCGGTGGTGGCGGTGCGCCTGATGAAGCAGCACCCCCTGGAGCAGGTGGGCCGGTAATGGTTTGGTTCCTGGCACGGCGGAATCTGCGCCGATCGGTCTCCCGTACTGCGCTGCTGATCGCGGGAGTTACCGTCGCCGGCGGACTATTGTTCGACATGTCGATGCTGGGCGGCGGTCTGGAGCAAAGTTTTGGGGCCGTGCTGGGGCGCCTGGGCTATGAGATCCGCGTGGTGCTCCGGGGGACGCTGCCGCTGGCGA
>Ga0187893_10002484_pt1 | contig 40373 bp, 35 predicted proteins | sample MA1701074metaG_FD_139574 | JGI IMG/M metagenome (GOLD analysis project Ga0187893, IMG submission 139574) | White microbial mat communities from a basaltic lava cave in the Kipuka Kanohina Cave System on the Island of Hawaii, USA - MA170107-4 metaG ...
CCAGCACCCGCTTCCGAAAATCCAACGAGTATGCCTTCATCTCAAGCCTCCATGCTAAGAAGGCTTGTACACTACCCCAACAAATCACAGGGCGCTAGGCCTGATCGTGAAGTGCTCTAGCCTTTTGGGAGCGTCGGCAGTCTGGATGTGGAGCTACTACCCGACGGAGTTGGGTTGGCTCAATGGTTCACGACGGCTAGTGGTTCGTGTCATATTGTCTGACGGGTTGCTTGATGCACACGTCTTTATCATGAATACTCCACGTCAATGGGGCGGGAAATCAACCTTTGAAGTGAAGCCATTCGTTGAAAATAACTACCCGTGGCCGGTTCGGCCCGCTGTAGCTTCTTTTGAAACGTTTAAGCGTACAGGATGGGGTGACTACAACACCCGCGTGATACATTTTGAAGTCGTCTGGGGATTCGTTTTCGTGATCTTCGGTGTTGTTCCATTTTCATTCCTCGTTCTCTTGCCGTTTTTGAAGGCATGGCAACGACGATCAACGAAGCCCGAATGTGGCCCGCCAACGCCATCGTCGACGAGGTCTGGACAGATACCACCTGACTGATTTATTTCTTGCCCATTGCTCGTTGCTTTACGAAAAACTGCTGAAGCAACTCGGCGCACTCTTCGCGCAGCACGCCCGATGTCGGAACGATGCGATGGTTCAGTCGGGAGTCGCTTGTGATTTGATAGAGCGATACACACGCGCCGGCCTTGGGATCGGTAGCGCCAAAAACCAGGCGATCGACTCGCGCTTGCACGATGGCCCCCGCGCACATAGCGCAGGGTTCCAATGTGACGTATAAGGTGCATCCTTCCAGACGCCAGCTTTGGAGTTGGGCAGCCGCCGCGGTAATGGCGATCATCTCGGCGTGGGCGGTGGGGTCGTTGAGCGTTTCTCGCTGATTATGGCCGCGTCCGATGATGCGGTCTTCGTGGACGACGACGGCGCCGATCGGCACTTCCTCCTCGTCCAGGGCCAGCCGGGCCTCGGCCAGAGCGGCGTGCATGAAATAATCGTCAGATTTCACCGAGGAATTCCAGCCGTCGTTTGATTTCCCCGCGGTCTGCCGACCAGTCCAGAGCGACCAGACCGGCGATCTTGGTTCGTAACCGCTCGGCGACCCGCAAAGTGAATTCCAGTCTCTCGTCATCCGTTCCTGGATGATACACCGGGTCCGGCAGCGACCAGTGTACGGTCATCGGGCCTCCGGGCCACACGGGACAGGTTTGTGATGCGGCCGCGTCGCAAACCGTGATGACCAGATCGAATGGAGTCCCAGCGTATTCATTCCAGCTCTTCGAGGACTGTTCGGTTAGTGGAATGCCCCATTGACCCAGCACGTCGATGGCCAAAGGGTGAACGAAACCGGCCGGATGGGAGCCGGCGCTGTGGGCCTGAAAACGATCGGCTCCCAGTTGACGGAGCATGGCCTCCGCCAACTGGGAGCGACACGAATTTCCAGTGCAAAGAAAGAGGACTCGGATCTTACTGGGGTTCTTCATCGGCGCGGTTCACGGCAATCCATAGATCGCAGTGTACCGCGCCGCATTGCGTTTCACTACGGGCACAACTCCGCGGCGATCTCCACGCACGTATCGTCCCACTCCGATTCGCAGCAGAAGGCGTCGTCGGCGCAAACCCTCTCGCAACAGGTGCTGTCGGAGCAGCCCGGCGTAGCATGCACGGCATTGCAAGCACCGGTTCCGCCGCAGGTCAGAAAGCACATGGAGTTGGCCTCATCCACGCACGTGGAATCCCAGGTGGTCAGGCAGCAGAAGGGATCCACTGCGCACACGGTGTTGCAACAGGTTGTGTTGTCACATCCGGGCGAGGTGTCGGCGGTCCCGCAGGCTCCTGAGCCCGCGGCGCAACTCTCGAAGTTTCCGTCGCATACGCCCTCCGCTTCGGCGGCGCAAGTGGCGTCCCAGGTTACGTCGCAACAAAAACGATCCAAATCGCAGGTCTTGGAGCAGCATGTGGCGTCGCCGCAGCCCGGCGTCGTCGAGGCCGAGAGACAATCCCCGGTGCCGTTGGCGCAAGCGTCCACGTTGCAACCGATCGTCAGACGACCGTCTCCTTGGGCGTCGGGCGCTTCGCCCGGACGCAGGAATGACCCAGCCCGCACGAGATATTGCTGGCCGGCGACGACGGAAATCGTCACTCGCGACTGGACGTTCTCGACTCCAGTTCCGCAATCATCATCGCTGCATGCCAGCGGCGCGGCTGTCGGACAATCGCAGCCGGAATAGACCGCGAGCTTGGTGTCGAAATTGCTCCCGCACAGGCTGACCAGCGCCGGTCCCGTGCACGAAGCCGTATAGCAATACCAAATGTCCGACTCCACGTTGGTGCGCTGGAAGAAGTTGCAAGCCGTCGGCTCGTTCGGACCGTCGGTCGTCGAACCGAGATTGCTGAACGTTCGGGTGCCGTCGCCCACGGCAAGCGGGGCGTTGCAGCGCTCGTTGGAGATTTCATTCTGGCAGTTCGCGCCGCATCCGTCGCCGGGCGTGATATTGCCATCATCGCATTGCTCGCCGGAGCGAACGTTCAGGATCCCGTCGCTGCACCGTGAGAGCGTGCAGTTGGAATTGCACAGGGCGGTTTCGCCGGGTCCGTCGCACTCCTCGGTTCCTGTTGTCACGCCGTCACCACAACCGGTCGGCGGCGGAGGCGGCGGAGGAGCGCTCTCGGGGCAGCCGTTGGGCAACACTACCGTCCGCGGCGGGGTAGCGGGGCACTGGTCCTGGTCATCGGTGACGGTGTCGCCGTCGGTGTCGAGCTGGCTGGCAGCGCATCCGTTGGCGTCCACTTCGGCGCCGTCGTTCGTGTTCTCGCACTGATCGATGTCGTTGGGCACGCCGTCTTCATCGTCGTCAGGCCCACCGGCGCTGACCGGACAGCCGTTCTCATCGACCTCCACTGTGGTGGGTGTATTCTCGCATTCATCGTCGGCGTCGTTCACGCCGTCGCGGTCGCTGTCCAAATCCGATGGATCGGCCGGACATCCGTTGGCATCCACGAGGGTTCCGGCAGGAGTGCCGGAGCACTCATCTGACGCATTGGGCACGCCGTCCCCGTCGCTGTCGCCCCTGTCGTCTTCAAGGAAGTTGGCGGTAATGGAGTTGATTTCAGTTACATCAACGGTGAGCGGGTTCTCGGACTGGTCATCCAGGATCGCGCCCGACCATCCGTCAAAAAGCCATCCGTCGTCGGGGATTGCAGTAAGCGTAATCAGGTTCCCGTTGGCAACCTGGTCAACGTCGCCCTGGCCATTGATGGTCACATTCAGATCCTGCCCCGGTGGCGGCTCGGTTGCCGGCGGGGGGCATCCCCCCATGGTCAGCGTAGTAAGCCCGACGAGGAGCAAGGAATACGAGATAACCTGTCGACAACTGTTTGCGAATTTCAGCACGCCTGATCTCCCCCTGCCGAAGTGGCCCCCGACCGCGCGCCGACGGGTTACAATCCCGCGAGCCGCAGTCGCCGATGAGGTAACTCTAGGCCCCACTAAGTGGTAAGGCAAGGACTGAGAACTAAAGGCTGAACTCCCAGAATAGTCCGAGAATTACTGTCTAGCTGTATTCAGCTTTGATGCAGCGCCCATGCGCCGCACACTCGATGATTCTTGGTTGATTGTCATGCTCGGCGATTCCGTCCGGTAGGTCGCTCAGGGCAAGGTCGAAATTCTCTGCCTTCTTGGGGCGATAAGAGCCGGTCAACGTAACCAGCAGTCCGGGCAATGCGCACACGAGGGCTACGACTCGAATGGCGAAGGCCATGCACACGATTTGCGAAGGGCTTCCGAACTCGGCGAAGAAGTAGCGATAAGTCAGCTCCACGGTCCCTAGACCCTGAGGCGGCCCGGGCAAAGCCTGAACGATCGTTCCTGCATAAAAGTAGGCAAAGTACTCCAGCATGTTTCCGGCGTTAGCGTCCATGGCCAGCGCGATAGCCACCACGAAATAAGCGGCAAGGGCCATCGCCTGCAGACCGATGGTGAGCAGGACCGCTCCGACCAGCGTCCCCGTTCGGCCCACCAGGGTTCTGGCGGTCTTGTCCACGCGCTTCAACTGATGAAGCATCGGCAGCCGACTGATCAGGGGGATGTTGACCCAACGTCGGCGAAGCGCCGGTGAGAGATAAGCAAAAGCGACGACGGCCCCGATCCCGAGCATGCCGAGCATGTAGGGTCGCAGCACCGCGAGACGACTTTGCGGCGGACTGAAAGCCGTGATCACTGCGACGACGAGCAGCAGGCTTCCCAGGCCGATGAACCGATCGAGAACGACAGTCGTTACTGCTTCGGTTTTGTGCTCCGTGTGCAGCGAAGCGAAATAGGCTTTGAATACGTCGCCCGCGTGGGAGCCGAAGGGGGTGGCGAAGTTCAGGAAGTTTCCCGCCAACGACAGTTTGACGCATTCCCAATAGGAGACGGCAATGTCCTGAGCGGCCAGCAGCCATTGGAAGCGCAGCGCCTGCGGGAAAACGACGGGGAAGTGAATCAAGACGGCAAGCAACAACAAGCTCTTGTTGCTGTTGCGCCAGGCCGCTTTTAGTCCAAAGGCGATCTTCGCCGATCCATCCGCGTCTTTGGCGATATCGGAACGCGACAGAATTCGCGTCTCGCCGTTGACCAGCCTGATTTCGATGGTGTCGCCGTCACGGATGACATCACCAACAAGCTCCGTTCCGTCGGTGAGTGTGACATGGTCGCGCAGAGTCACGCCACGAACCACGATCCACAAGGCGGCCAGACAAACAACGACCCGCAGAACGTTGAAAAGGTTTTTTCGCACCCGCGCCGTCATTCGATCTCCCATCGACCTTTCAGCTTAGGTCGGTCAGACGGCGGGCGGTGCATGAGCCTCATGGGCTAACGGAGTGTTTCCACGACGATTTCGTGGTTGGTAAAGACGCAGATATCCGCGGCGATGCGCAGAGATTCCTCGACGACTTTTTCCGCGGGAAGCTGCGAATGAGCCAGCAACGCTCGTGCAGCGGCCACGGCGAACATGCCGCCCGATCCGATGCCGATGACCCCGTCGCTCGGCTCGACCACGTCTCCGGACCCGCCGATCATCAGGCTGGTGTCCTTGGAGACGGCGATGAGCAGGGATTCCAGACGGCGAAGCGCCCGGTCGGTGCGCCAATCCTTGGCGAGGTCGATCGCCGCCCGGCGAAGGTTGTCCTTGTGTTGTTCGAGCTTGGCCTCGAAGCGATCGAGAAGAGCGAAAGCATCCGCCGCGGACCCGGCGAAACCGCACAGCACCTTGCCGTCGGCGAGGGAGCGAATTTTGCGGGCGTCGTGTTTGATGGTCGTTTGGCCGAAGCTGACCTGGCCGTCTCCGCCGATCGCGGCGCGGCCGTCGCGGCGCACCGATAGAATGGTCGTCGAACGAATCAGCGGCTCTGCGCGGTTGCGTGACATCATCATTGCATCGAGACGGCAGGTTGACGGTACAAGACGGTGGGGGATTTTGCAACCATCGAGAGTGCGATTAGGTTATTCCCATGAGCGTAGCCCATTTTCTCATGCGAAGCCGGAACGCATGTGATGTAACGAACACCGTTTTCGCGATGCTTATTGCGCTGCTCGCCGGATGCCACAAATCCACGCCGCCTCCGCCGCCAGCTGAGCCTTCCGCGGGTGCGGAGAGTCCCTCATCATCCGCTCCGGAGCCTGCTCCGCGAATTCCGCTGCCGGATGATCCTGATCCCGCCAAGCGCTGGCTCTTCGTGGAAAAGACCAAGAACGACGCGCCGGGTGGTTGGGCCACGGGAGCCTTCGATAAGGACAAGAACAAGCTCGACATCCGCACGAAAGACGTTCAACAATTCGCCATCGACGTGCAGCGAATCACCATCGACTGGCGGCGCCTGGTGGTCATCGCCATCGACGGCAAGAACAGCGAACTTCGCCGCCGCGACGTTACGCTATTGCACTTCCGCCTGGACGACCACGGCCAGTGGGTGGTCATGGAGCCCTGAGGCGTCGTCGGGGGATGGCGAGGCTCCCCCCGAGCCGCTCTGCTATGGCATGCTCAAACGCTCGCGCAGTCCTTGAATCTTTGCAGCGATCTCGTTCTTTTCCAGCTGGCGCATCCGGTGCAGGGTTTCCCACGAAAGACGTTGATCGTCTAATTGCAGCGCCTGCTCGTAGTTGGCGATTGCTTCACGGATCATTCTGTCCGATACCAGTGCCTCACCCGCAGTGGCCTGAATATCGGCTAGTGATACGATCCCCGCCGGATTCAGCGGATAGAGTTCCAGTGCATGACGGGCATCTTCCACGGCGGCGAGGTAATCGTCCTCCTGGCCGGTGATTTTCGCGAGATCGAGATTCACCTTTGCCCGCATTCGCGGAAGCTGAACATTGAACGAGTCGCGCTTCATGGCTGTCGTCAAGGCTTCGATGGCGACCTGCAATGCACCCGTTTGAAGTTCCAACGTCCTTGTTGCCGAAGCAACGAGCCACTGGGCACGGGCGACTTCGGACGTCGGATCGAATGGGTCGCTCGCCGATGCGGCGTCGAAACCGCGCGATGCGGGGTGCTCTTCAATCGGGGTAGATAGTGGAGTGTTAGAGAATTTCTCCGCAGCGTGAAGCCAGGAGGGTGCTCGGGCTACCGGGAAAACGGCGATCCAGATCACCAATATCATTGTTGCAATACAAGCCGCGACCAGCAGCCACTTGCAGACGCTCGAAGAAGCCTCAGCGCTCCTTACCGATGCATCTTTCGGCTTGGCCAGACAATAAGCCAACATGGCAAAGAAAGTCGTCACGCTTCCCGGGACGAACATCGCAAAGTTGATCATGTCCTGAATGAGGAACGCAAACAGGCCCACTGCAATCGCGGTGATGACTCCCGAGCCGCTGGCTTCAGCCGGCCCGACCGTCGTAATCACGAACACGATGAACGCCGCCAGCCATACGATTCCCGTCACGACCGTAGAGTAGTAGAGAAAGTTCGGATCTTCGCTCCCCAGGAGCGGCAATCTTCCAAGAGTCACGATGAGCAACAAACCGAGGGCCCAGAAGACGACCTTAAGCGGGTTTCCGTTTTCCACGGGCGGCGATCTCGCGGGAGGTCGTGTCGCCAATCGATAGGACGCGCCAATCGCCATAACCACGACGCCGATCAATCCGAGCAGGCCCCAGTCTGCGGAGGCCTGGACAAAGAGATTATGTGGATTAGCGACTTCCTCCGGGCTTTCGATGGACTTGTAGCGCAGGTAATGACGCCCGAAGTTTTCGCGCCCCACGCCGGTCATCCAATGATCCGTGATGAGGTCGGACGATGCCTGCCAGTACTGCCACCGGAAAGTCAGCGACCACCCGGGCAATGAGCCGTGATAAAGGCCATAACCGATGACGGCTCCCGCGCCTGCGGCCACGCATAACCAGCCGATCGCCCATGCGCGAATACGTTGCGTGGCGATCCACGACCAGCAGAGTCGAACAATGCCCCACAAGAAAAGCGCCGCCAACCCAGCAAGCAATGTTCCTAGACTCTTGGTCAACACCACACCTAGCAGAATGAGTAACGTGGCGACTGCGCAGAGAATGCTGAGGAGAACGTTGCGGCGTTTTGGTAAGTTGCGCCATTGGGTTGTGATCAGCCCCAATCCGGCGAAAAAGCACAGAACAAGATACGAGCCAGCCACGTTACTGTGCGGAAAAAATCCCGTGGCCTCTCGCGCCTGCATCCGCCGCTCGAACAGTTCAACTTTCGAGGAGTCCAACGGCACGCCTTGTCGCCCCCAGAAATCGGTTTTTATGCTCTCATAGTGCGCCCACGTTTGATTGAAGGTAAAGTGTTGGTCCAGGCACTGCGCGGCCACAACGCACGCTGATGCAAGGACAGCGGCGAGCAGGAGCCGTTTTTGCCACGGCTCGCGAAAGAGCTGAACGAGCGTGATTGCCAGCACGGGATAACAAAGCCAGTCGATGGTCGCATTGATCGCCAGCCGCTTGTTGCCGGCAAAAAAACACGACACCACCGCCGCGATGGCTACCGGTGCCGCTCCCCATTCCAGTCCCGTCCGCCGATACGGCTGCGGCGTTCCGATGGCACGAGCGATCAGACATCCACAGGCCGATCCGAGAATGAGCAGGTTGAAGACCAGTGTCGTCAGCGGCTTGGGGTCACTGACCGCGCCCAGGGCGTCGGTAAGACTGTTTCCCGCAGGATCGTAGTTTTCGCCGATCAGCGGCCGCAGTGCGACCAGCCCGATCAGGACGAACAACGACAGGTTCTCAATCCCTCGCCGCACCTTCATCCCTACGACGCTCGCGCCTCAAGGTTGGTTGATGTATTGGACAGCCTTTGACGGCGGACTACAATCGGCGGCGACGTTATGGGAGCTGAAATCCATTCCGAGGCGTTGAGCCCTCCAGTGGTTCGCCAAACGCCCCCGAGTTTGCGAGCCTTGGGCCGTCGTTCGCTTCCCACCCAGATCGAGGTGGATGGCCAATGCTATTCGCAACTCCGAGTGTTTAAGAACGACTTTTTTGCCGCCACCGCCTTGTACGAAGGGACTGCCGGAAAAGTCATTCTCAAAGTCCAGCGCCAGGCGAGGTTCCTGTTGATTCCGCTCGGATGGGTCGGTCGAATCCTCGCCGCGCGTGAGGCGGCGGCCATGCGCAGGCTGTCAGGCTTAACAGGCATTCCAAAATTGATCGGCCGCTGGGGAAAAACCGGCATCGTCCGCGAGTACATCGAAGGGCACACGCTTTCCTCCAAGGAGCGCGTTCCCGACGATTTTCATGATAGGCTTCGTGCTCTCATCGAGGCCGTTCATGCTCGCGGCATGGCCTATGTCGATCTCGAAAAATGTGAAAACGTACTGGTCGGCGATGACGGACGGCCATATTTGTTCGATTTTCAGATCGCCTGGTATCTGCAGCGGCGGTGGGGGGGGGAGCTTCCACCCGCCCGGCTGCTACGACGATGGCTGCAGGCGGGTGATCGATATCACCTGATCAAGCTCCAGCGGCGCACCCGGCCTGACCAGCTATCCGACGAGGCGAGGTCGGCGTCGTATGCCAAACCGTGGTTCGTGCGTGTGCACCACTTCATCACTCGGCCTTTTACCCGTGTCCGCAGAGCGGTCCTCAACCGTATTGACCCCGGCGGGAAGCGGGGTGAACGAGGCCGGATGGACGACAACGAAGTTGCAAGAGCAGGAGTAATCCAACAATGCCGCTGACTCAGCAAGACCGTGATCGGATCGAGTCCTTTCGCACGTTCATCGCCGACTCCGTAGCTGCCGACGACCGCTACGGTCCGGCCTCGCCTAACGACCGTGAGGACGCCTCCACCCTTGCTACCCGTTTCAACGCCGGGCCGTCCTGCTGGTTTGAAGTCGCCGTGCGGCCCTTCATTCCCCAGGTCCGTGTGGGCTTTCTTACCGATGACCGCTGGAAGAGCGAGGAATTGGAACAGGCTATCCAGGATTCCGGCGACACCATGCAGGAGTTCGTCGGGATCGCCATGGAAGACGCCGGTCTGAGCTGGCCCGAACCACCCGTCGAGCACTACCGCGAGGGCGGCCAGTTCTTTTACTTCGCTACGCCGCTGGCGATCGAAGAACTGCGCGACCTCGACTCCGACGAAGCGCGCAACAAGACACTGCGCATGCTCGAAGGCTATTTGATTGCCTTCGGACCCGCCATCGCCATCGAAGACGAAGAATAGTTGCCGGTAAGCAGAAATGGCACCTGGCACCCACGCGAATCAACTCCTCGTAACGGCCAGGACCGCGTTAATCAGACCAAGGTGCGAGTAGGCTTGAGGATAGTTGCCGAGAGATTGCTTCGTCTGCGGGCAGTATTCTTCGGATGCAAGGCCCAACGGTCCGAACAGTCCTGCAAATTGATCGAGCAAGGCATGTGCCTCGTTGACTCTTCCGACCAACATATAGGCTTCGATCAACCACGATGTACACAGATGGAAGCCGCCCTCCCGTCCAGGCAATCCGTCGTCATATAAGTACCGGTAGACGGTGGAACCCCGTCGCAGGGTACGCTCGACGGCCTCTACAGTTCGGACAAAACGAGGGTCCTCTCCCGGGAGCAGGCCTGAGAGACCAACGTGAAGGGCGGAGGCGTCCAAGGCCGGATCGTCATAGGTAGCCGTAAAGGCCCCAACGGCTTGGTTCCAACCATGTTCAAGAACATCGCCCGCTATAGCCTCCCGAAGTGAAACCCACTCTGCGGGCTGCTCGGCGGAGAAAGCCTGCGCAATTCGCAGCGCATGGTCCACGGCAGACCAGCACATGACCTTGGAATGGACATGGTGTCGTGGTGCACAACGAATCTCCCAGGCGCCATGATCCGGTTCATGCCAGCGATTGTTCACCGCGCTGATCACCGCTTCGGTGAGTCGCCAATGCTCGGTAGATAACGCGGCGCCGCATTGCGCCAGCCGGGCCACAAGTTCCATGATAGGGCCGAATACGTCGAGTTGCAGTTGCTGCGCCGCGGCGTTGCTGACGCGGACGGGACGGCTTCCACGATAGCCGGGAAGCTCGCGTACCTCCGCCTCGACGCCCAAGTGCCTCCCGGTTACGGTGTAGACCGGACGAAACCACTGCGGATCATCATCATGGTCAAGAATACCCAGCAGCCAGTCGATGAACCGCGTCCCCACGCCGGCGGAGCCGAGCTTGGCGAGGGCCGTAGCGGCCATCGCGGCGTCGCGAAGCCAGCAGTAGCGGTAGTCCCAATTCCGAGTTCCGCCGATATGCTCAGGCAGGCTTGTAGTCCCCGCGGCGTTGACCGCCCCCGTCGGACCGTAGCATAGTGCCTTTAGCACCAAAGCGCCTCGCCGGACCAGTTCGGAACAGGTCGGCGGAATCCTTAGCTGATCCGCCCATACATTCCAAAACCGACTTGTCTGTTCCCTACGTTGTGGCTCAGGGATGATTAGTTCTTGTGACGTGGACAGGCCGTAGCGAAGTTCGAGTACAACACCCTGATCGGTCAGCTCGTGTTCCGCTATGGCGCGTTGATGCGTCCCTTCTTCGATTACCCGCCACGTTATTCCAGGCGCCCGCAGCACGATCGGATCCAATGAGCCGACTACTTGCAACCCTTCGTCCAGGAGGCGAAGTTGCGTTGGGCCGCGTCCGAAGTCCGGGCGGGGCGCAAACTCAATCTCAACCCGCCCCGAGCCCTCGACCACGCGAATGAGGTCAGATCGCCCCGCCCGCTGGTAGGGTCTTCCGTTTGAGCAGTCCAGGTAGTCGGTCACCGCGAATCCAGGCCATTCCGTTCGAAGCTGAAACGTGTTACCGACATAGCTTTGCCGCACCGGCGGGGCCCCATCCGCGGCCTTGATGGAGAAGAAGCCTGCCGCGGGGCCTCCAAGAAGCTCGGAGAATAACGCGGCCGAGTCGATCCGTGGGACACAAAACCACACGACTCGCGCATCCGGGGTCACCAGGGCCACAGTCCTTTGATCGGAGAGCAGTGCCAACCGTTCGATGGCGACGGCCTCGGAGCCCTCTAACCAGGCTTCCCGCAGCTCTGCCAGCGTTGCCAGGACGCGCGCCGCCTCGATGCTGTCAGCGACCCGAAAAAACGCTTTTGTCACTCCGCCGCCGACCCGTATGCCGATGTCCGGGCCGCAGAGCATGTCGAAAACATCCTCGTCACTCTCGTCGTCTCCGATGAAAAGTGCGGCAGTTGCTCCCACTCGGTGACGGATCGCAGCGAGTGCCTCGCCCTTGTCGCTGGGTATCACGCTCAACTCGATCACCTTTTTGCCCCGCTTGATGTAAACATCGGGCAATGTCGCGGGACCGGACAGGATGGTATCCACCGCTCGTTGAGCCGCACGGTCGTCCGCGAGCCGGTAATGGAACGCGACGCTCGCCGGCTTTTCTTCGACTCGGAATTCACTTCCGGCAGCGGCCACGACAAGTAATTCGCGTTTGATGCGGTCGCGCAAATCAACGAGCTTTGGGTCCAGACTTCGCGCAAAACCGGGATCGAATTCGCTCCCGTGACTACCGACAAGATGCACTTCCTCGGATAATCCCGAGAGGGACGCCAGATCACGAAGCGCCCGACCGGAGATGACCGCGACATGAGTTTGCGGCAACGCCGACAGGGCGTGCAACGCCACGATCGCTTCGCGGTCGGGCCGTGCCAGCGCGGGCTCCGGGGCTATGGGCGACAATGTTCCGTCAAAGTCGCTCGCGACCAGGAGAATCGGCGCCCGTGCAAGCACGTCCAACCGCGACGAAAGGCCGCGATTGCTTCCCGGTTCCGTCTGGTTCTCACCTTCGCTCATATCCCTTCGCGCAGATTAGCTTCTTAGGGGTTGCGAGGGAAGGGTTTCTCAAATAGAAGGATTTCCCATGTACCGGCTCTTGCAGTTTCTTGCGGTACTCGTCACCGCTCTGGGTTTGCTGGCCTGGGGAGCCTTCCATGTCGTCAACCGCACCACGCAGGCTTGGTTTGAGAAGGATATCGCGCTCCGCGCGCAGCTTGCGGTCAATGGTGCTCGTTGGGCGCTGCTCTCGCGATGGGACTCCGCGGGAGCCGACGAGATTCGAAACGTCCTCACCGAAATCACGCACGATGAGCGCATTATGGCCGCCGCGGCCTGCAGCGCCGACTCCATTCTGCTCGCGGCCACCAGCGAATACCCCCGACAGTTTTCCTGTTCTCTTTTGGGTCAGGAGGTGCGCCGATCCCCCGATTCGCCGGGTGCGGAATGGCGCACCATCGGAAAGGCCGGAGAACTTGCAGGAGGACGCGTCCATTTTACCAGTGTTCCACTTGTGGACGAGGAGAAACCGCGGGGCTTCGTCATCCTCGTCCACGACTTGTCTTTTCTGGATCGCCGGGAATCGAAGGTCCAACAACTCATCCTCTCCGCATTGGCCGTGCTTGCCGTCGCCGCCTCGTTGACCACGTTTCTCGCCGCCCGGCTTTTCCGGCGCTGGTGGACCCAGGAGATTCGTATGTTTCTCAAGGGGGGAGCCCAGCGCCGCGAGTTCCAGCCGATTTTGCGGGACGTGCGTGAGTTGATCGAGCGCATCGCCGCCGAGCGGGCGTTGGATGAAGAAGGCGGGTCGTGGACTTCGGCCCGGCTTAAGCAAACGCTCACGCAGCATTTGCACGGGGAGAAGGTTGTCATCCTTGCGAACCGCGAACCGTATATTCATGACCGCGGGCCGAACGGAACGGTCCGAGTTCTCCACCCCGCCAGCGGTCTGGTCACCGCGATGGAGCCCGTGATGCGCGCGTGCGGCGGTGTTTGGGTTGCTCACGGCGGCGGGTCGGCCGACCGCGAGACGGCCGACCGCGATGGGCGGATTCGCGTTCCCCCCGGCGAGGAATCTTACATCCTTCGACGCGTCTGGCTCTCCACGGAAGAGGAAAAGGGGTACTACTACGGCTTCGCCAATGAAGGGCTTTGGCCGTTGTGCCACATCGCGCATACGCGACCGGTTTTCCGCAGGGAGGACTGGGAATACTACAAGACCGCTAATCAACGCTTTGCCGATGCGGTGTGCAGCGAAGTGGACTCAGACGACCCGATTGTCTTCGTACAGGATTACCATTTCGCTCTGGCGCCAGCCATGATCCGGGAGCGCCTTCCCCACTCAACTATTCTGTCGTTTTGGCACATTCCGTGGCCTAATTCGGAACGCCTGGGGATTTGTCCCTGGCGCGAGGAGTTGCTGCAGGGCATGCTCGGCAGCGGCATTCTGGGTTTTCACACCCAACTTCATTGTAACAACTTCCTTGACGCCGTGGATCGCTTTCTGGAGGCTCGCATTGACCGAGAGCAGATCGCCGTGATCCACCAGAGACGCAGGACCTTAGTCCACCCCTACCCGATATCCATCGAATGGCCGGGCCATTGGCCCAAGAATTCTCCGCCGCCTCCCGAATGCAGGGCACAGGTACTCTCTGAGTTGAAGCTCGCCCCGAACGCTCTGCTGGGTGTCGGCGTGGACCGTTTGGACTATACCAAGGGAATTGAAGAGCGCTTATGGGCAGTTGAGCGGTTGCTCGAACGATTTCCCGAGTTTCGCGGGCGATTCACGTTTGTGCAACTTGCCGCTCCAAGCCGTACGGTGATCGAGCGGTACCGTCAGCTCAATGAGGCGGTGACGGCGACGGCTGCTCGAATCAATGAACGATTCTCCGCGGATGGATACCGCCCGATCATCCTCCTGCGCGCCCATCACGAACCTCCTACGGTTTATCGCTTCTATCGCGCGGCCGATATTTGCTACGTGAGCAGTCTCCATGACGGAATGAACCTTGTTGCAAAAGAATTCGTCGCCGCCAGGGACGACGAACGCGGAGTTCTCGTGCTTAGTCATTTCGCCGGCGCTTCCAAGGAACTCACGGAAGCCTTGATCGTGAACCCCTATGATCTTGAGGAGGCGAGTTCTGCCCTGGCAATGGCGCTGCACATGTCACCCGATGAGCAGCAGGAGCGCATGCACGCCATGCGGACGTTGCTGGCGGAGTACAATGTGTATCGTTGGGCGGGAAGAATGCTTATCGATGCCGCACGGCTTCGAGGGAAAGACCGCCTTTCTGGTCGGCTTTCCGATCATGTTATGGTTTCGGATTCCTCTCCATAGCGTGAACGCGGATTCTGGGTTTTGCCCTGTCAGCGTTCGTCCATCATCGGACATCCCTCGGGACGACGACGCCCGTCTTCCATGTCAAGCGGCGTTCGAGAGGTGAACAAAGCGCACCCTAATCCCCACGCGGATCATTTCGGCCAGCCGCAGCGCGTCCCAATTGGTCAGCCTAAAACATCCGTGCGAGCCGGTCTTGCCGATCATCTCCGGGTTCGGGCTGCCGTGGATGCCATAGCCCGGAAGGCTCAGTCCGATCCAACATCGTCCCACCGGATTCCGAGGACCGGCCGGTATGAGCAGTTTGCGATCGACGCCCTTCACCTCCGGCCACATCTTCGGATCGAAGGTGTACGTCGGGTCCTTCGTGATGACCGCGACCGATGCTTCGCCCGACGGCAGCTTCTGCCGATCCTTGGCGATCGAGCAGTGGAAGAGACCCACGAGCCTGCGTTGGCCATCCAATACTCGCACCACCTTTTCCGAAAGATCGATTTCCACCTGCTCGCCGCACGCAGCAGCAGAGATCTCCACAACTGCGGGCACGACGATCGTGTCGCCAACCTGCAACTGACCAAGCTCGCGCCCGGCGTTCAGACGGGAGAGCAGGCCGGTCGAGCAATGAAACCTTTCTGCGATGACCGCGCTGATGTGCTCGTATCCCAAGCGCGAGAGGCGGCTTTTCTCCAGCCAGTCTTTGGGAACCGGACCGACCTGACCTAGATCGTCCGCGCGCACCGTGTAGTTCGTGAGTGCCGCGTTCGCGTTGATGCCCAACGCGCTCGCCGTCGCAGCGTCCAGCTTTCCGGAAACCGGCAAGCCGCGAACGCGCTGAAACTCCCGCGTGGCGAGCTCGGTTTTCCGTCCGATGGAACCATCGATGACGCCCGGTGAAAAACCTACTCTCTCGAGCGCGATCTGCCACGCAAGCTTCGCGCGCAGTCCGGCGTCTTCTCCCGCCGACGCGGAAGCGGTGATCCATCCAACTGCGAAGACTGCGCAGTTTTTGCCTATGGCTTGTCGGGCACGCATTGTTTTATGTTATCGACCGAAGCGCGTGAAAAAGGCGATGACCCCGATCAAACCGGCGATTCCGGCCGTGCCGAATGCCAGGATCGGTCCGAACCCGTCCCGCCAATAGTCCCCAGCCACCCACAGGACAGCGCCCACCGGCGACGCCCACATGACGGCCATGCTCCGCACGCTCCAGTACAACCCGACAGCCTGTGTGCGCACGTCCGGTGGGACGAGGTCAGCCACCATCGCCTTCCGCGCCGGCTCGCCGATCTCGCGCAGCCCGCCGATTACGAATGCTATCGCCAGCCCGATCGTGCCAAAGGTCGGGCCCAGAACGATCAGGCTGATGGGAAACAGGGCGAAGAAAAGAAAGGTCAGACCAATGTAAGGTTTCTTCGCCAGTCCTTCGCGGCTCGCGAGCGGTCCGATCAGGATATACAGGACCACGTTGGTGACGGCCTGAATGTTGAGCAGCATCGACTGGTAAAGGGAAGTTCCCTTTTCATCGTCCGCCGCGAGGATGGGCACGCAGTAGAGAATGATGAGCGGCCCGGCCAGTCCCTCCGCCCAGCGGGCGAGAATGTCGGCGGCGAGCAATCGCTTGAGATCGGGACTGAATTGACGGAACAAGTGCCGCGGGCGCTTGAGTGCCATGACCGTGTCGCGGCTAGCGGTCCGCATGAACTTGTATTGAATAATCGCCGCCACGAGCACCAGTCCCAGGGCGATGACGGCGTCCGCTCGAACGCCATTAATACGCCCCAGCCACCATATGAGGGGAGCGCTGATGCAATAGGCCAGGATTCGAGAAACGCGGCGGAAGATGGACTGGAGCGAGAATGCCATCGTTCGCCGGTGGGGCGGCAACGTGTCGCCGACGACGGTGATCGTCGCCGGTCCGGCGATGCTGTCCCATGCGAACACAAACGGAATGGCCACGAACACGGCAACAGCCGAATCCCACGCAAACAGGATGCACAACCCGACAATGGGCAGGAAGTTGAAAAAAAGAAGTGACCGTCGCGTGTTGAAGCGCCCCGCGATCGCTCCGCCCGCGTAGTAATTGACGGCCTCCAAAGCGTCGCGGTAGAAACCGTACAGTCCGACGAGCAGAATCATGCCCGCCTCACCGCCGCCCGCTTGCTCCCGAAGGGCCTTCAAATACTGCGGAATCAACGGCGCCCAAAGTTCCGTCGCCGCCGTGACTAACAGGATCGTTCCCAGAAGAGCAAGCGTCGAAGGGTTCAGCCCCAGCCAATCCTTCCAGCGATGCGTCGGCGTGGACATTGGCGGGACCGATGATCCGTCCATCGGCGAAAACCTAATCCTCGTCTGCGACGCCCGCAAGCGTCGGTTTAGCCGTTGCCTTGGCGTCCATTGCGCGTAGGATGCTCTCCATACCGGGAGTCGGTTTCACCGAGAGAGAAAAAGGAACAGGATAAACCATGAAACGCGCCAAGATCACCATCGTCGGGGCGGGCAACGTCGGAGCGAGCTGTGCCGTCTGGGCCGCGCAGAAGGAGCTCGGCGACATCGTCCTGATTGATATCCCCGAGTTTTCCGACAAGACCGCGGGCAAGGCCCTTGATCTGCTGCAATGCGCGCCCATCGAGCGCTTCGACTGCAACATCGTCGGTACGTCCGACTACGCCCATGCCAAGGACAGCGACGTAGTCATCATCACCGCGGGCATCCCCCGCAAGCCAGGCATGAGCCGCGACGACCTGATCCAGACCAACGTCAAGATCGTCGGCGATGTTTCCACGCAAATCGCCAAGGTCGCACCCAACGCGGTCCTGATCGTGGTGTCGAACCCGCTGGATGCGATGGTGTACACGGCGTGGAAAAAGACCGGCTTCCCCACAAACCGCGTCGTCGGTCAGGCCGGCTGCCTGGACATCGCCCGTTATCGAACGTTCATTGCTCAGGAATTGGCGTGCAGCGTCGAGGACATCACCGCGCTACTGCTAGGCGGCCACGGCGACGATATGGTCCCGCTGCCCGCTTACACATCGGTCGCGGGCATTCCGGTGACGCAACTGATTCCGCCCGATCGACTGAACGCCATTCTCGAACGGGCCAAGGTCGGCGGTGGCGAGATCGTCAAGCTCATGGGCACCAGCGCCTACTACGCCCCGGCCTCCGGCACGGTGCAGATGGCCGAGGCGATCATCAAAGACAAGAAACGCATCCTCCCCTGCGCCGCCTATTGCAACAAGGAGTACGGCGTCGGCGGTTACTTCGTCGGCGTCCCCTGTGTCCTCGGCGCGAAAGGCGTCGAGAAGATTATCGAGGTCAAGCTCAACGACGACGAACGACGACTGCTCGCCACCAGCGTCTCTCACGTCAAGGAGCTGGTGACCGTAGCAGACGGATTTTTGAAATCGTAGGTCGTCCAAAGTCGTGGATAAGCGCCGCAATGCCTGACATCTTCCATCATTTCCCGATCAACTCGCCTTCCCGAAAGGTGTTTGACGCCGTTTCCACGCCGGCGGGACTTGACGCCTGGTGGGCCAAGCGCTCCTCTGGGAAGCCTGTTGTAGGCGCCGAATATGAACTTGGGTTCGGCCCGGAGTACGATTGGCGCGCTGTTGTGTCCCAATGCGTTCCCGGCGCGGAATTCGGCCTCCAAATGACTCGTGCCGACAACGACTGGCGGGGGACTCGCCTGCACTTTGAACTGCAGGAGCAGAACGGCGTGACGCATGTGCGCTTCGCGCATCTCGGCTGGCCGCAGGCCAACGAACATTACCGCATTTCCAATTTCTGCTGGGCCATGTATCTGCGGCTCCTCAAACGCTACTGCGAACGCGGCGAGATTCTACCCTACGAGGTCCGCCTGGATGCCTGAGTCGCTAGCTCCGCTCCGCTGAAATCTCAATTGCGGTGCGGCGAACATCGTGTATATTCCCCGTTTGCCGGAGTTAACAAAGGTGTGTGCCACCGCTCTTGAGCGGTGGGAGTTTGCCAATGGCCCAGATGAACATGGTCTCCGCCGTGAATCGAGCCCTGGATGAGGCCCTGCGCCAGGACGACCGCGTGGTCCTCCTTGGCCAGGACATCGGCAAGGACGAAGGCGTATTCCGCGTCACCGCCGAGTTGCTCAAACGTTACGGCGAAAAACGGGTCATCGACACGCCCCTGGCCGAGGGTGCGATCGCAGGCGGGGCCATCGGCATGGCCCTCTATGGCCTTATCCCTGTCGCCGAGATGCAGTTCTCCGGCTTTTTCTACCAGGCGTTCCATCAGGTCGAGCAGCACCTGTCCCGCTTCCGCAATCGCACCCGCGGGCGATTCGGTTTGCAGATGGTCATTCGCATGCCTTACGGCGGCGGCATCCGTGCCGTCGAGCACCACAGCGAAAGCCGCGAGGCCTACTACGCACATACGCCCGGCATTCAGATGGTCATCCCCTCCGGTCCGCGAACCGCGCGGGCGCTGCTCCTCGAATCAATTTTCAATCCTGACCCCGTCATCTTTTTTGAGCCGAAAGAGATTTATCGAAAATTCAAAGAAGAAGTCCCGGACGAACCGGAGCGATTCCCGATTGGAAAAGCACGGGTCGTCCGCGAGGGAACGAACCTCACCCTGATTTCTTACGGGGCCATGATGCGTCCCACGCTGGAGGCCGCCGAGGAGTTGGCCGAAACCGATGGCGTCTCCTGCGAGATTGTGGATTTGTTGACTGTCTCACCGATGGACACGGAGACCATCACGACTTCCGTGGAAAAAACCGGCCGCGCCGTGGTCATCCACGAAGGTCCGCGAAAGTGCGGGATCGGCGCCGAAGTCGTCGCCCGGATCGTCGAGAACTCCCTGATGTCCTTGCAGGCCCCGATCCGACGTGTGACGGGTTTCGACGTGCAGTTTCCCTATTTCGCCCGCGAGCGAGCCTTCCTGCCCAATTCGGATCGCATCGCCCACGCGGCCAGGGAAGTATTAGCCTTTTGAGAATGGTGACCAAATGCCCAGAGAATTCATCCTGCCCGACTTAGGCGAGGGGATCAGCGAGGCCCAGATCGTCCGCGTCCTGATCAAGCCGGGCGATCGCATCGCCCTCGACCAGGGCTTGATGGAAGTCGAGACCGATAAGGCCGCCGTGGAGATTCCCTCTCCTTATGCCGGCGTCGCCAAACAGGTGCATGTGAAGGAGGGTCAGACGGTCAATGTCGGCTCTGTTATTGTGACCTTCGACGATGGTGACGGAGCAGCTACCGCCAAGCCCGCCGCTGCTTCCGCTCAAAAATCTCCTGCCCAGCCCCCAAAAGCCGCTGCTCATGCCGCCGCCCCCGCAACCGTAGCTAGTTCGACACGCGCCGGGAGTGCAACGCCGGCCGAAGCCCGGACCGCGCCGCAGGCCGCGCCCGCCGCACCGCAACGTGAGAAGACCGTCGCGGCCGCAGCGCCCGCCATCCGCAAGCTGGCGCGTGAATTGGGCGTGGATATCGACTCGCTGACGGGCACTGGCCCCGGCGGTCGCGTGACGAAGGAGGATGTTGAGCAGGCCCAAGGCCGAGGACCGAGCACACCGGCCCAGGGCTTGCCTCAGCGGTCGCCTGCGCCGGCCGTTCCATTACCGGGCATTGCCGACGTGGATAAGTGGGGCAAGGTTCGTCGTGAACCGCTGAGTCAAATTCGTAAGACCATCGCCAATCAGATGACGCGCTCGGCGTTCACGGCCGTACACGTCACGCACGGTGACGAGGCCGACGTCAGCGGCCTGGATCGCGAGCGGCGGCACCTCAACGAGACTTCCCAGGGCGAGCCGAAGCTCACGATCATGTCGTTTTTGATCCGGGCCGTCTGTATGGCCTTGCGCAAGCACCCGACCTTCAACGCCAGCTTCGACCATGAAAACTGGCAGATGATCTACAAGGATTACATCAACATCGGCATCGCCGTGGACACCGAGCGGGGCCTGATCGTGCCCGTGATTCGCGACGCCGATCGCTTGTCGCTTCGGGGCATCGCGGCGGCCCTTCGGGCCATTGCCGACCGCGTGCGTACCAACCAATTCGCCATCGAGGACCTTCGCGGTGGGACTTTTACGATCACGAACGTGGGGGCACTGGGTGGCACGTTCAGCACACCGATCATCAATTATCCGGAGGTGGCCATCCTGGGACTGGGTCGATCGAGAAAAGTGCCCGTGCTTCGTGACGGTCAACTGGCAGAGGCGTTGATGCTCCCGCTGAATCTTTCCTTCGATCACCGCGCCACCGACGGGGCCAACGCGGCACGCTTCTGTTCGGAGATCAAGAGCTACCTCGAAACGCCGACGAAGTTCTTGTTGGACTAGTTGCCAGTTGCCAATCCAGTCGCGTATGAATGTGCGGGCGGCCAATGGTCGTGGGTTCCGCAACGGGTGACCGCGGCAGGAACGGCGATAGGAAGACAGATGTGATGATCGCCGCTCTTGGAATTGTACTCCAAAGAGAATCGGCGGGACGTGGCCGTCGGTTGTCATTACTTCTACCATTTTTAGTCAGTTCCACCATGCCCTTGGTTTTATCTGGCTGCTGTGAAGGCGTTTTTGGCCCACCGCCGAAGATTGGATGTCCGGATTCCGGTCGTCTCGGCGAGGATATCACGTTGACCGTTGAGCATGTGGATGATGCCTTGATGATGTGTTGGACAAGCGACGACGGAGCCAATGGGGCCTTCGCTTCAGAAGGAATAATCACAGACTCGTGCATCCTTGTTAGCCAGGAGGCGGCTGTGTATCGGATAGTCTTCCGAGGTGAACATGCTGGAACAGTTAAGATCAGTGCACAGGAAACTATTATGGGGCCGCCGATTTGTCTGCCCCCATATCCCCGGCTTTCCACCGTATTCTGTTCGATCAACATTCGCCCTACTCAATGATACTACCGATCAGTGACGTAAATGGACCTTGACTTTCGAACCCCGAAAAGGCGATAATTGTACAAATCGTATATTTTGTACGAAACGTACGGAGGATAGCTTTTATGGTTCGTATGACCGCCAGCCAGGCTCGTAAAGACCTCGCGGAGACCCTGAATCAAGTCATGTATCGCGGCGAACGCGTCGTCCTGCACCGCCGGGGAAAGGACCTGGCCGCGATCGTCCCCCTCGCGGACCTCGAATTGGTGGAAGCACTCGAGGACCGCTTGGACGTGGATTCGGCCCGCAAGGCCCTCAAGAAGGGCGGAAAGAATATCCCGCTTGCGAAGATCAAGGCCGAGCTGGGCTTATAACTCGTGGTGTACAAGGTCGAGCTACGGCCGTCCGCGCGAAAGGAACTCCTCAAGCTTCCCCGACAGGATCAAATCCGACTCGTCCGCTCCATGGACGCTTTGGCGATTGACCCTCGACCAAGGGGCGTCAAGAAGCTCACGGGAATAGAAGACCTGTATCGGATCCGCGTGGGAGACTACCGTATCGTTTATCAAATCCAAGACGATCGGCTGATTGTGCTGGTGGTGCGAATCAGGCATCGGAAAGACGTGTATCGCTGACGTTTCGCTGCTTTGGTCGCGCGGGCTGAAGCCCGCGGCTCCTCTTGCCCGCTCTCTCACGCTTGCGGTACTGATCGTGTATATTCCCGGACTTGGCGCGGTAGTTACTTACAAGGTTTGATTTCAGATTTGAGGATTTCAACGGGAAGGGCCAATGAATGGTCGTAGGCGAGTTTACGCAGGAAACGGATTTGCTGGTCATCGGCGGCGGACCGGGGGGGTATCACGCGGCGTTTCGGGCCGCGTCACACGGGATTCAGACGACGATCGTCGAATCCATGCCCGCGCTGGGCGGGGTCTGTCTGCATCGTGGGTGCATTCCATCGAAGACGTATCTATCAATGGCGGAGACGATCCATACGGCCGCTCTATCCAAGGACATGGGCATCGACTTCGGCAAGCCCAAGCTTGATGTTGACGCGATCCGCAAATGGAAAGAGCAGGTGATCTCCAAGCTGGCGGGCGGGCTTGATCAACAGTGCAAAAAATACAAAGTCGAGCGCGTGCAGGGGACGGCGCGTTTCGAGGACGGCAAGCACGTGGCCATCGAGGGCGGAAGCGTGCCGCGGATCAAGTTCAAGCGGGCCATCATCGCCACCGGCTCGCGGTCCATCGAATTGAAGGGGATCCAGATCGAGTCGCCTCGGGTGCTCACGTCGCGGACGGCCTTGAACCTGGGGGACGTACCCAAGACGTTGCTGGTGATCGGCGGCGGATACATCGGGCTGGAACTGGGGCAGGTGTACGCCGGTTTCGGGTCAAAGGTCACAGTTGTCGAAATGACTTCCGGTCTCTTGCCCGGTGTCGATCGCGATCTTCTGCGCCCGCTGCTCAAACGGCTCGAAACGGAGTTCGACGCCATCTGCCTGGACACCAAAGTCGTCAGCATGAAGGAAACCAAGGGGGGCATCGAAGTAGGCTTTGAGGGCAAAAACCCGCCGAAGTCGAACAAGTTTGACAAGGTTCTGGTTTCCGTTGGGCGACGACCGAATTCACGCGAGCTAGGGCTGGAGAAGGCGGGTGTGGATATCGACCAGCGCGGGTTCATCAAGGTCGATGGGGGATTCAAGACGACGGCGGCGAAGATCTACGCCATCGGCGACGTGATTGGCAACCCGATGCTGGCCCATAAGGCCCTGCATGAGGGAACGGTCGTCGCGGACCTTCTTGCGGGCAAAGATGTGGTTTTCGAGCCGCGGGCCATCCCGGCCGTCGTCTTCACCGATCCGGTCATCGCCTGGGCGGGGCTTACCGAAGCTGAAGCCAAGGAGAAGAATCTGGACATTGTCATCCGCAAGATGCCCTGGTCGGCGTCGGGTCGGGCGGTGGCGTTGGGGCGCACCGACGGCGTCACCAAGCTCATCTTTGAAAAATCGAGCCAGCGCCTCGTAGGCATTGGCATGACCGGAGTACACGCAGGGGAGATGATCTCCGAGGGCGTGCTTGCGTTGGAAATGGGCGCAGTGGCCTACGACCTGGCCACGATGATCCATCCTCATCCGACCCTTTCCGAGACTATCGGCGAGGCCGCGGGAATGTCGGTTGAGTAGTTGTCAGTTGTCAGCAGGAAGTGTGAAAGCCAGCCAATTGCCCTTGGACCATCATATGCCATAATGGTTTCATGGCCTCGACGCTGGAAGTATTCCCGAATCCACACCCCACGCGGGACTACCACATTGAACACCAGGTCCGTGAGTTTACGAGCCTTTGCCCGAAGACCGGTCAGCCGGATTTCGCGACCATCACAATACGCTATGTTCCCGGGCCGACGTGCATCGAGCTGAAAAGCCTCAAGCTCTATTTGCAGTCGTTTCGGTCGAGGGGCGTTTTCTATGAAGACGTGACCAATTTGATCCTCAACGACCTTGCCAGCGCATGCAGTCCGAAATGGATACGCGTGGAGTCACGCTGGAGCGTTCGGGGAGGAATTGAAAGCATCATCACGGCCGAGCACGGGGACTGCGGGCTGCGGCCCGTTGCCTGAAACCGCCGCCAAGTTCGACCCAGATCATCCATCGACCGCGTTTCCATCGATTAGACCTTTGTCCACCTGCCGGGGGGCGCGTTCACGCCGCATTTCGGTTACGCCGGAAAGTTCAACGATTTCGAAGAGCAGGCCGCGATGGGCGCGATGATAGTGGCAATAGCGAATGTCCATGGCTTCGAGCTCACCGTCCGGCGAGACTTCCCAGCACTCGTCGGGAATGCTGTAATCGTCCAGGACGCGGAGGATTCGCACCCGCGTTTTGCCAAAGTCACGGTTGTAGACAACCGTACACTTTGAATAGCGACAGCGCTCCAGGACGAGATGCTCGAACCATTGCTCGACGAACAGGACGGCGACGACCAGAAGAGTCAGTCCGAGTCCGGCGGCAGCGTACCCCCCTCCGACTAGAACTCCGATGGCCGAGGTGGTCCAAATAGTGGCTCCGGTGGTTAGTCCCATGATCGTCCCACGATGCCGGATGATCGCTCCCGCGCCGAGGAAGCCTACGCCGGTGACGACCTGAGCGGTGATGCGGGTTCGATCGGCCACTTCTCCGGCAATGAAGATCGATGCCAAAGTGAAAATGGTGCTTCCCACACAGATCAAGGCCAGGGTGCGCGCCCCGGCCGCCTTCTGTTTGACTTGCCGTTCCGCACCGATCAATGAGCCGCAGAGAACGGAAGTGAGCACCAGTACGATGCTGCACCAATGGGGCGGCAGGACTTCATAGAGGTCGCCGAAATAATCCCAGGCGGCGTTCATCGTTTCCTTTGCGTCAAACCGGCCTCAAGGTACAGGGGTTGTGGCACGTAAGACTTCATCGAAGACCAAGCTGCACGGGGGCTGCTGCATCCTCGCGAGGCGAAGTCATCGCGTTCGCGTCATACGCCACGGACCAGGGTTCGCCTTCCACGGTCCAGGTGCTATCGATACGAATGACACGCCGATACAGCGAATCGCGTTCGACGGGGGTACAACCGGCCTCACGTATCAGCCGCTTCAGCCGGTCCACGGTGAGCTCCTGATGGGTCGTGCCGCCGCCTTCGCGCTTGGTGATGTCGTAATACACGACCGTGCCGTCCACATCGTCCACTCCCCAATTCAGCGAAACCTGCGCAATCTTGGGCGTTTGCATGATCCAGAAGGCCTTAATGTGCGGGACATTCGGGCACATCAGCCTGGCCAGGGCGAGGGTTCGCAAGTCATCGAGTCCGCTGGGGCCGGGAAGGTTGGAAAGGGCACTGCCTTCGGGGACGAACGAGAGAGGAATCACGCAATTGAAATGCGCTTTCCGCGAACGAAGGCTCTCCCTCTGGTGCTCACGAAGCTTGATGAGGTGCATGATCCTCTCGGCGGGGGATTCGACATGGCCGTAGAGCATGGTCGCGTTGGTGAAGATGCCCAACTCATGCGCCGTTCGATGCACTTCGAACCATTCGACCTCGCCGACTTTGTTCTCGAAGGCCTCGTCGTGAACACGGTCGTCGAAGATTTCCGCGCCGCCGCCCGGCATGCTGTCCAGGCCCGCTTCGCGCAACTGCGTCAACACTTCCGCAATGGCAAGGCGAGGCTTGGCGATGCGCGTAAAATGGATGATCTCGATTGCCGTGAACGCCTTAATGTGCAAATGAGGACAGGCCGCGCGGATAGCGCGACACATATCCAGATAGTAGGAAAAGGGGAGCTTGGGGTGCAGTCCGCCGACGATATGAACCTCGGTCGCCCCGCGCTGGTAGGCCGCGGTCGCGCGCGCTGCAATATCTTCTACCGCCAGTTCGTAGCCATCGCCGTTATCGGAGGCGCTTGCGCGCTTGGGGTAAGGGCGGTAGAAGGAGCAGAATTTGCAGCGCAGGACGCAATAATTCGAGTAGTTGATATGAAGGTTCACGTTGTAAAACGCGCGCCGGCCGTGCAGACGCCGTCGAACCGAATCCGCCAACTCGCCCAACGTAAAAATGTCCGTGGATTGGTAGAGCCGCAAGCCCTCGGCATGCGTTAACGGTTCATTCGCATCGACGCGAGAGCGAATAAGGTCCAAAGGTTCAGTGTGTAACCCAATCATTCTCGATTCCACTGGAGCCGATTATAGGCGCCCGGGTAGCCAATCCAAGGGATCAAAGTTTCAAGAACAAATGCGGCCTGCAGAGGATGAGTCTGCATCGCCGGCGACGGAACCCTGCAAGGTGGCGGCGATTCGTTCCAATGCGCTCAGATCGGGGGTTTTGTCGCCCGTCGAATTGTTTTTGACTGACTGAAGCAGCCGTCCGGCTTCATCCGATAGCGAGGTGAACCCGTGAATGCCTGCCGTGCCAACGAGCTGGTGCAGGGCTTCCTGGGCACTGTGGAAATCCGCGGCGTGCAGTGCGTTGCGAATCGTCCCCACCCGCGCAGGCAGTGAGCTCACGAATTCTTCAACGATCCTATTCATTCGAGCATTCAATGCGGCGTGTTTTGAATCCCAATCGCGGTCTTGGTCAGGGTCGTTTCGCCGTCCACCGACCGACGGGAGAAACGCCGCCACGCGGTTCACAAGCTCGGTCAGCGAGATCGGCTTGAACCAGAAGTCATCAAAGCCGGCAGCCTGAATCTGCTGCCGGTCAGAAGTTGAGGCCGTGAGCGCCACGATGGGAACGCAGCAACCTTTCTTTCGCAATTCGGCAACGGCCCCCAATCCATCAAGCTCGGGCATGCGGATATCCATGAGGATCAGGTCGAATCGGTCGCGCATCGCGGCCTCAACCGCCTTTCGTCCATTCTCGACCGCGGTCACTTCCGCTCCGCAGCTCCGTAATGCGTGTTGAATCAGCTCTCTCGTGTTGCCGGCGTCCTCCGCGAGCAATACCCGCCCCTGCAGACGATAGGGTGTTCCGCACTCAGCCCTCTGCTGCTGGATGCTGAAGCGCAACGACGCGTCCGCGGGATCGATCCAGGAAACGCCGTCCAACGGTCCGGTTGTCACTCGAAGCGAAAATGAACTGCCTTGCCCGAATTCGCTCTTGACCTCCAGCGTGCCTCCCAGCTTTTCCGCAATCAACTTCGCAATCGGCAGCCCCAGCCCCACTCCCGCATTGGCGCCGCGCCACGTGGGCTCGATTTGTGTAAAAGAGTCGAAGATTCGTTCCCGGTCACTGGGGCGGATGCCGATCCCCGAATCGTCCACAGTAATCGTCAGCCTTGGCTCCGCTGCGTCACGATCCACTCGAACGCGCACGCGCACGAATCCCTGCTTGGTAAACTTGAGTGCGTTGTTGACGAGATTGGAAACGGCCTGAGTCAGTCTCGTGCAGTCCGTGTAGATACGATCGGGGACGGGCGTCTCGTAGATGATCCGATAGTCAAGAGTCTTGTCTTGGCGCATCGGTTCCGTAATCGCCTCGACATCGGCCAGAATCTCGATGAGCGAGCAGCTCTGGAAACGAATTTCAAGTTTTCCTGCTTCGAGTCGTGAGAAGTCGAGCAATTCATCGATCAGCGACAAGAGATGTCGTCCATTTCGCAGGATCATGTCGCCACGATCGGCGCGGTTTTGTTTGACATTCTCATCGGACTGCAGCAACTCCGCCGCTCCGAGCATGGCCATGATCGGCGTGCGTATTTCATGGCTGATGTTGGCGAGGAAGCGACTTTTCGCGCTGCTGGCGGATAGGGCGGCTTCCTCCGCTTCTCGCAGGGCGTCGTTGGCCTTCTCCAACGCTTCGGCGTGTTGTTGCAGCTCGAAGGACGCTCTCAGGCGCTCGATGCCCAATGCCAGCGTGTCGGCCACTGCTCCCATCGCGCCGGTGACAAGGATGGACAATGGCTTGCGAGCGAACAAGGCCATTACGCCGATCACTCGTTCACCGATCAGAAGGGGATAGCCCGCGAAGGCCACCATGCCCTCGCGTTTCGCCCATTCCTGATCCCCGATCCGGGCGTCCCCCAGAACGTTGTTGGTAAGGTGAGGCCTGCGCTCTTGGGCGATCAGGCCGACCTTCAGTGTTCCGACCGCGATTCGGGAATGTCCTCCATCGATGTGTGTGTAAAGCCCGGCACTCCCCAAGAGGTGCAGCGTTTGGCTAGCATCGTCCAGTACCCAGATGCGGGCAAAGGCGGCTTCTAGATGCCGCACCATCGCCTCACAGCACTCTTGAAGCATCTCGCGGAGGTTCTTTCCGCGTGTAAGGGCCGCGCCCACGTCCGCGGCGAATTGCGCCAGCACGTTGCGTTCGGAGATGACCCGCTCGGCTTGCTCTCGCTCGGCGATCTCACGGCGCAGGCGCTCGTTGGCCTGTGTCAATTCCATCGTTCGCGCCTGCACGCGACGGTCCAGGTCATCGTGGGCGTTCTGCAATTCCTCCTGGGCGCTCTTCTGCTCCGAAATATCGACTGCGAACACAACGACACCGACGATCTCATCATCCGAATTGCGGTAGGGGATCTTGTCGGTGCGGACCCATCGTATCTCGCCGCTCGGAATCTCATAACGCTCAATGATGCCGAGCTTTGGTTTACCGGATTCGATTACTTCCAAGTCATCCTTTTGGTACTTGGCTGCCTCATGGGGGTACAGGTCGAACGTTGATTTCCCTTCGATTTCCTCGACGGTCCGGCCGATGGACTGCGCCGCAAGCTGGTTGGCGCGGAGGATACGGTTGTGGAGGTCCTTGAACCAGATCATCGCTGGAACAGAGTGGAAGATCGTCTGCTGTTCGTTTCGCTCACGTTTCAAGGCTCGACCGATGCGGCTTCGCTCCTCAATCTGAGCTTCCAGAATTGCTTGCCTTCGAAGGTATTGATTGGCCCGTTCCGCCCGTCGCTTCAGCGTTCCGATCATGACGACGATGGTCGGGAGAATGATGATTGTGACGGTTAACCGCCAAACACCCGTTGATGTGAAATGAAGCGGTGAACCCGGAATGGCGAAAGCATAAACAGCATAGACTGCCAGTAGTGCAGCGCTCACCATACCCGGCCAGGTTCCACCGACGAACGCGGCATATACCACGCCCAGCAGGCCGATCCCCACTGGCGTCGGCACGTCGGAAACCGTTCGACTGAAGATTTCGAGCACGCCGATGAGAGCGAGCGTGATGTAAATCCCCGAAAAGCGTGTTCGTGCCAAGCTGGAAGGCGCAGGCGATCCTACGATCCCGGTGGAATCAGTTTGCAAATGGGACGGCATGGGATTGGGAACGGTGCTCACCCGATAAGGCCCTTGACTCGCCGATGCGGAACCAGGCACCGGTCTGGGGTCTTTGATCGGACGGGATCTTACCGTCAACGTCGATAGGGTGCAATGCAAATGGCTGCATCGCACGCAGGAATCGTCTTACAACAACCCGATGACGACATGCCGTCGGACGGATGTTTACGCGTGGGTCGCCGCGAGGATGGAAATCCCATCGTCGCTGCTTCGCGCGCGGTACTCGTCAAATTGTTCATGGCACCGCAGGAAGGCGTCCACCAATACGGGATCGAAATGTTTCCCGGATTCATTCCGCACGAGATCGACGGCCTGCTGATGGGATCTGGCGGGCTTGTAACGTCGCTGGCTGGTGATGGCGTCGTAGGCGTCCACTAATGTGATGATTCGCGCTGAAAGTGGAATCTTGTCGCCACCGATTCGCCGAGGATACCCGCTCCCGTCATAACGCTCATGATGGCAGTAGGCAATGTCAATACACATCCGTAGCAGAGGGACGGGATGGGCCGGGTCCAGAGCCTGGGAGAGCACCCGACGGCCGATGTCGGTGTGCGTTTTCATTATCTGAAACTCTTCGTCGGTGAGCTTTCCGGGCTTGGTGAGGATTTCATCGGGAATGCCGACCTTTCCGATGTCGTGCATGGGCGCGGCCTGCACCAGTGAATCGACGAAGTCGTCGGTTATCTGCTCGGCGTACGGTCCTTCGCGCTGCAGCTCGCACGCCAGGATCTTCGACATCTTCGAGACTCTTTCCAGATGCTGCGTGGTCTCCTCATCGCGGTATTCGGCCAATCGACCCACGGTTTGCAGGAGGACGCGAACCGAGTGTTGCAATCGCATTCTTCGGGTCACGTTCGCCAGACCGATTGCCGCCGCGTTGGCTACGGACCGGATGCATTCGATCTCATCCTCCTGAAACGCGGAATTATCCGATTTCTCCGTGACGTTCAGAACTCCCAAAACCCCGTCTTGCGTTTCAAGGGAAGTGGAAATCAGCGGGGTGCTGAGGAACGTGTCCCGAGCATAACCGCGCCCCGTTTGGTCGGCGGTGCCGTACGTTTTGGCCACCACCGTCTTGCCGCTTTGGAACACTTGCCCGGTGATCCCTTGAACCTTTGGAAGTTGAAGATTGTCGGCGACCGCCGATTCGATCCCCACGGACCGCTCACAGACCAGGTTCTCGCCCGCCGAGTCCGTGAGAAATAAGGAGATGCGCTTCGCGCGGGTGGTCTGTTCCACGCACTGGATCAACAAATCGAGGATTTCGTCGCGGGATTCGGCGTGGTTCAGATCACGCATGAACTCGTACAGCAGCCGCAGACGTTTCGCCTTGACGTCGACTTCAGCTTCGAGCTGTGAATTCAGTCGGTCAAGGTCCTGGTATGCTCGTGCCAGGCGGTGCACCGTCCGCACCCGGGCCAGCAGCTCGGACACCTCGAATGGTTTCAGCAGGTATTCCTGGGCGCCGGCCTCCAATCCGCGAACGATGTCCTCGCTACGGCTACGGGCGGTCAACATCACGATGGGAATGGCGGCCGTCCGCCCGTCGGTTTTCAGCGCCCGCGTCGCGGCGATGCCGTCCATTTCCGGAAGGCCGACATCCATGATAATGAGGTCGGGCAGTTTCTCGGTGGCGACCTCAACGGCTTTCAAGCCGTCCCCGGCCTCCAGAACTTCGAAGCCGGATCCCCGGAGATGGGCGACAAGGATAAAGCGCAGCTCGGGCTCGTCCTCTACCACTAGGATGGAACCGATCGGTTGTGTGATCATTCAGTATTTCCTTGGAATCAGCGGGCCCGCCGCGATGCGGCGCGCAGTTCAGCCCCGCGTTTGCATCGGCTGATTTGAGTTCCGCCCCCACGTTTCGCCGTGGAATGACGAGGGCACGACGGGTCCGGAAAATGTTGTGCTTTTTGCCGGCGGCGTTGAAATCTCCCGGTCCTTAGATCGCAAGGCGCCGTCGTCATTGACTGCTGCACGCATCGGCGTACACTACTCGGACGTTGAGTCCGCGTGGCACAATTGGATAGCGCGTCGGCCTCCGAAGCCGAAGGTTACAGGTTCGAATCCTGTCGCGGACGGTTCATATCAGCGGGAATTGCGCTAACGCGAATGGCAGGGCTGCGAAGGAACTTTTTTGATCCTCCATAGGTTAGCCCTTCCCTTCCTGAAAAATGGATTGATTGCTCATTCGCCATATCGTGTGCAGCCTGCAAAGGGCACACCCGATAAATAGGCGTATGAACGGTCAGTTGCCAGGGGGAGCGTTGCAATACTCTGACACGCCGCGCTGTTTGGTCGCGATGTATCATTACGTCCATGACCAGCACTCCGTGGCGAGACCGGGCGCGCCCGGCATCCACGGCGGGCTTCACGGACTTTCGGTGGCAGAGTTTTGCCGACAACTTGACCGGCTTTGCGCGACTCTGGAGCCGATCAATTGGCCAACGCTTTTTGCGTGGATGGAAGGGCGGGCGGACATTCCGCAGCGGTCTTTTCTGCTCACCTTCGATGACGGTTTGGCGGACCATGTCGAGACGATCCTGCCGATCCTGGAAGACCGCGGCTTGCGCGGAGTGTTTTTTGTCCCCGGATCGGTACTGACAAGTCATCAGATGCTTCCGGCCCATGCGCTCCATCTGCTCCTGTCGGTGCTTGGCGAAGACGACCTGGAAAAGGCGTTGCGAAGATCATTGCTCGCCCGCGGCGTTGAGTCATGGTGTCATTGGCTGGACCAGCGACCTCCGGGAGACGACGTGGCTGCCGAGACAATGTATCACTACGAATCCCCCTCGCGGGCGCGCTTGAAATATCTGTTGACCATGAAGCTTCCGCTTGACCTTCGGAGGGCGCTTGTCCAGGAGCTTTTTGAGCAGCATGTCGGTTCCAGCACGCGTTGGTCGAGGCACTGGTATCTGGGATGGGATGATTTGGTGAAGATTCAATCGATGGGTCACACGATCGGCGGCCATGGGCACGTTCATGAACCTTACGACAGGCTCACTCATGAGGAAATTGAAAAAGATGTGATGCAGGTTGCTGCCGTGCTTCGCGACGGGCTTGGACCGGACGTGCGACCGTTCTCCTACCCCTACGGAAGCTACAACAACCATGCCGTTGCCGCGTGTAAGAAGGCGGGGTTCGTACACGGGTTCACTACGCATCGTGGATGGACGGAACCTCACGCCGATCCGCACAGGCTGCCGCGCATTGACACCATCGACGTCTATAACGCGCTCAGAGAAAAGCTGACATGCCATCAAGTCTGACGCCTGATCCCGCCTTTGCTGTAGTAACGAGTCCGCGCGGGCTAAAGCCTGCAACTCGAGGTAAGACTGCGCTCCTGCGGCAGTTCGTCGAGGCATATTGGCTGCGACCTGAAAACGCGATGTGGATGACGCTTCGCAGCATGACGCTTTCAGCCGTACAGTTGCAGCGACCGTCCATCGACCTGAGTTGCGGCGACGGAGTGTTCAGCTTCTTGCACTGCGGCGGCGTGTTCGATCCGGCTTTCGATGTTTTTACATCGGTGGCGCGACAGAATCGGCGAACGATCGAAACTGCAGATATGTTCGACCATGTAGATGACGATTATCGCCCGCCGATCGTGTCCAGGCCTAACGTATCCATCGACGTGGGCACAGACTCCAAGACGTCAATGCTCGCCAAGGCAGAACGGCTGCGCTTTTATGATCGCCTTGTTGAACATGACCACAACCATCGACTCCCGTTTCCCGATTCGTCGTTTCAGACCATCTACTGCAATGCGGCTTACTGGGTGCGCAACGTCGACGGGTTTCTGTCGGAATTGCGGCGCATCGTGCGTGACGACGGCCGAATCATCCTCCAGGTGAAACTCGACAGCATGCGGCGTTATACGTTGGGAGCGTATGAAGCAACGCTGGGTCCCCGATTTCTCGAAATCATTGGACGGGGACGCATGGAGTGCTGGCCGACGCTTGCTGATCGGCAGACATGGGAGACCCGCTTTGCCGATGCTCGGTTGACCATTGAGAATGCGACTCCCTTTATTACCGAGTCCCATGCTCGACTTTGGGACATCGGGCTGAGGCCCATCGCTCCCATGTTGGTGAAAATGGCCAATGCCTTGTCCCCGCCGACGCGTGCCGAAATCAAGGCCGAATGGGTTGATCAAGTCTGTGAGTTGCTCCAGCCGCTCTGCGACCCATCGCTCGAGCTGCTCTCCAGTCACGATGAGCCCGCTGAAATCCAGTATTCGCTACAGGCAGCCTAAGCGACTTGCTTGGTTGACTGTCTGTACCCTACGTCGCATATTAACGTGTCTATTGATATTCTAAATCGTTGCATTCATTCAGACTGTTGGTCGGCGGCCAGGCGATGACCGAAGATTTGGGAGCGATAATTGTACAAATCTAAACCGCTGGCTTCTTGACGCCAGTTTACCGGACGATATACTGCGGACTCGTTTCGTCGAGGTGTAGACATGCCAACTGCAGTTCAAGCCGCTCGTATAGAAGATTCGCTGAACACCGAGACCGCAAGACAGCTTGCTCCTCAACCTCCGGGAATGGACGAGCGGCGGTCGGTTCCGCGCGTGCGGAAACGGCTTGTTGCAACCGTGGTCGGTATCGGGGCCACGGACGTTTTCCGTTGCACAACGGACGACATCAGCGAAAGCGGCCTGTATGTTCAGCTTCCTAAGTCCTCCGGTCTTCGGGTAGGGCAGCGCTGCGAGGTCGTTTTGCCGAATGACTCTGGCGAGGGTCTCTATGCGACCGTCGTTCGAACGGAGCCTATCGCGCAAGGTCCTTCGCCTCTTGTCGGCGCGGGACTGCGCTTCGACCAACCGTTGTTTCTCTAACCACAACTTTCGCAAATCGTGCGCGATTCGACTACGACCGTGGCCGAGCTGATCAAGCTCGTCGATGACTTCGTAGCTGAACGGAAATGGGAGCCGTTCCACGACGCCAAAAACCTCTCCGCATCGATCGCCATCGAAGCCGCCGAGCTCATGGAGCACTTTCAATGGCTGCGCAGCGATGAACTCGATTCCGTGCCTAGGGACGCAAAGACCATGTCCGAGGTTCGTGACGAGCTTGCGGACATCACCGCTTATCTTTTGTCATTCGCGAATAAAATGGGGATTGATGTCTCGTCCGCGTTGGAGGAAAAGATGCGAAAAAACGCGGTAAAATACCCCGCGGACCGTTTTCGCGGGCGGTTCAAGTAGTGCCGCCGGCGGCCCGCAGATCGTCCGCCTCCTGCCGGATCCGCGCGATCAACGTGTGCCACATGTCCGTCACGTCGGCAAATTCATATTGCAGGATGTCAGCCAAAAGCACGTGGTCCTGGGACTGGAGAGCAGACTTAATCTGTAATAGAACGTCTTTGGGCCGTTCCAGCACGGCGAGCAACGGTTCTTGCGCTATGGTCAGCTTTTCGGGATCGAGATGGAGCAGCTCCAGAGACTTTGCCACGGCGTCATGAATCTGCTGCCAGACTCTCAAACACTCTCCCAACCGCGCGACGCCTTCTACGGTCTTCCCCTCCATCAACATCTCTGCCACGCCTTGGGCGGCGGTCTCCGATTCCTCCAAAGAGGCGGATGCCTGGGTCATGGCATCGCCGACCAGGTCCTCACGAGTAGCCGTGAATACGTCCAGCCGCTCAACTGAACCCGCCGGCTGTCGCAACGCTGTCGCCATGGCTGTCCCGGCAATTTCCTGCCCGTCACATTTGAAACCCACAAGAATGCGCCGTGAATCGCAGAAGCGAGCCTGCACTTCACGAAGGGCTTGTTCGAGAGTACCGCCAATGTTCGCATCGCCCGCGACCTTCTTTTCATCCACGAACAAATCCACGGGTATCTCCGGGGCCATCCGCCGCAAACCGGCTTACGTAGAGCCTGGCTTGCTCCTGAGGGGCGAGGGAACCTTCCATTCTCCAAAAATCGAAACCAAATCCGCCACGCCAAGCGGGCGTGGCAAGGAATATAACTCCCCGTATTTTACACCAGTTGCACTCCCATCGACTCCCGCGCCGCAGCGCATGTAGTGTTCCAGGTACTCGAATCGATCGAGGTCAAACTGTGAGCGATAGCAGCGTACGGCCTCGATCTTTTGCTCGATCGTATCAGTGATATCGACCACGAACTGGCAGTGCCAGTGGGTGATTTCGGCTGCGATACGCGTCGGGCGATAAATCAAATGATCAACGCGGTAAGGCTCCGTACCCCCGAAGCGGTCGTCCCATTTCGTAAACTGTGCATAGAACCGGGAAGCCTCGGTGATCAATTGGGCCTGGTAATGATCCGGGGAGGCCGATGGCGTTCGACCGGCCATCCCCACCAGGATCGGCGGGCGGTACCGTCGAAGAACTGTTGCCAACGCGTAGCGGGCTTCGGGTCCGTCCATGAGCACGCGATTGGGCAGACCGAGCATCTCCAGCACCTGCACACCGAGAACGTCCGCCGCGGCGCGCATTTCCTTAGCCCGGATTTCGGGAGTGCCGCGCGGGGTCGGCTCCCCGTTGGTCATATGGACCATGCCGACGCGATAGCCAAGCTTGACGAGCTTGGCCACCGTTCCCCCCGAACCGATCTCGATGTCATCGGGGTGTGGAGCGGTGAAGACGATGTCCAGCGTTCGATCCGGTATATTCTTGGCCATACTCTGACGATCCGCGCGTGATTATTGCCTCCCCCATCTCCGAAGGAGATGGGCCACCTGGTCTTTATGCTATGTGCGAAGTAGAACGAACACCTTGTACCAAAAATATGCAGAAGCGCCGGCGCTGAGGAGCAATCCAGTATATCCAAGGAATACATTGTTTTTTGCCTCACCTAAGGCAATGATCGCGATGACCCCGCACGCCAACGTCGCAATGTAAGTGGGAATGACAACACAGAAGGTTACCCACAGAACGGGCAGAACCAGTCCGTAGCCACCTGGGTAATTTGCCCTCAGCCAGTATTCCAACGTAAGCCCCAAGAGTACTGAGTAAAGACCGATGCTCTTTCGGTATTGCGGCCCATGCATGCGGAATCACCATCCATACACGGCATTCAAGGCCCCGTAACTAAACTCGGTTGCGAAGGCGAGCTATGGAACCGTGCGCTGCCCGCCTTCCCATTCGATCACCAGCCGCTCAGCCTCTCCGTAGACTGGTCGCTCGATAATGGCCTTCGCAGCTTGTAATCGTTTGTCAAACTCGGCCTTCGGAATACGGCCTTCCACTACGGAGCGTAGCTGGGGATGAAAGTGCACGGCCAATCCCACTAGCTGTTTCGCTTCATCCGATGGATCAGCGCCGGTTGTATCCAAAAGACGATCCGGCCACTTCTGCGCAACGACAAGATGGACCACATTCCGTATCTCGAGATTGGGAGACCAAAGATATTTGAAGGTAAGATCTTGCGCCTCCGGAGAATCAAGCGCCACCAACAGGGCGACCAAGACGCGATCTCGTCTCAAGCGCCCGAACAGCCGCTGCGCAGCCTCGTCTTGCCAACCACTCGGGAACAAGTCCTCGAGGCTTCGGCTCCCGAATTCTTCAAGGAACACCCGGACTTCCCGCAGCACGAATTGCCTCGCCTGCTCATCTCCGGCGCATGCGACCGCGGCACCAACCCGCAGGGCAGGCAGATTCTCTTTGTCCTCGTAGACCTTCCGCGCAATCTTGCACTCCTCCGCGCCCGCAAGTCCGTGCTTCGCCAGGACAATCCAGACTGCAAAGGAATCCGGGAAAGCATGAACGGCGCTGCGCAAAAGGTCCGTGTCGCTTTCTTGCATCCCGCTCTTTAGTAGCAGTGACGCGGCGTCACCGACTAACCCTACGGCTTGCTCCGCCTCGATATCTTGTTTCTCGCCCCGAGCAATGTCTTCCAGCGCTTGGCGGGCTATGGCCGCGTATCTTTCGTCCCGTTTCGCGAATCGCATCCTGTTGATAATCGCCCGCCGAGAATACTCGGACACGGTCTTAAGCCGCGAGGTCAATACGTCAAGAGCTTCGCCTTTAAGTTCTTCATTGTCGATGAGCATGGGTGCCGCATATAGAACGTCAACCTCTTCACCGTCTCTAACGATCTTGAGCAATTCTTTCGCCCGGTTCGCTGCAGGAAGGGCCTGGATCGCTTCAAACCGCTTGCTGCGTTCGAGATCGGCCTTCGCGGCGTCTTTCCGATCCTGCACCGGATCGCCTTCGGCACGTGCTCCTTCGAATGCCGCGACGACCCCGGGGATCGAAGTGTACGATGCAAGAGGTAGCAACAGCAGGGAGCAGCGACCCAGGAACAAAGCCGCGTGGCTGTTGCGAGCGATAAGACGGTTACTCGTTGACATTGCAAATCTCACATAGGTCATGGCAGAATGTAGTCCGGGGAGCGGGCCGATGTGTCAGGGGGCGACTCTGCGTCGCCACAGCGTCCACCCGGCGTAATTCCCCCGATACGGATACAGCCAACAGTACCGAACGGATAGGGATTTATCTGGAAATTGTCCTTGGGCGACGGCGCCTGAGGTATGGTGTCAACCAATCGCCCATTACGGTAGACATAGTATGTGGGGTAGGGCTGCACGGTGATGATGGGGTCCGGCGAGCCGTTGAATAAGAAAGTGATTTTAGAACCGATGTTCTCCCAGAACAGGGGCGTCCAGACGGGGGGAACCGCCTTCCCCATCAAGGTGTTGAACGCCCGGATTGCGCCCGCGTCTGGACTGCCATCGTTAACCAGCGATAGGCGCATCGGTCCAGAAGAGCACCAGGGCGCCGCCGACCCGTCCACAAAGCCCTTCTGTCCAGGAAAGATCGCGGGCGCAGGCCAGTATGCCCCGCAAGGGTTGATGGTGTCACCGATGGCCGTTTCCGGAAGCCGCACGAAGAGGGGCGGAACTTTGCACCAAAGTCCAAGGTTCACATATTTGATCTGCAAGCGACTGAAGAGCTTGTAGTTGGTCTTCGTGTTCTTAAACGCAATGACTTCCGATTCGTCGAGGTGCGAATCGGTTTCGTCGCGAAAATCGCGCCCTGGGATCACCTCGGTTGTCCCGTCCGGTCGCAGACCGGCGGGATCATCGTTGTTCGCATACTTGAACATCCAGTTCAGGATGTAATCCCGATCCGGGATGATCAGCGGTCCCTGATCAAATGGCTCATCATCGTTTACGCTAAGCTCACCTACCAGCCGATTGCAGTCAAAACTTGATGTCACCGGCGGACCCGTTGGAGGCATTATGCCAAGAATCCAAGGCGCAACGGCAGTGGGCATCAGAGGCACCTTGTTTGGATCGATCCACCCGACGACGATGACGTCGTCGGTGCGGACGCCGATTTCAACGGGAAACTTGCCGCATTGCGTTCGCCCATCAGAGTAGACCACTCGAACCCAGAAGTCGACGTTGCCAGCCGTTGGATTGAGAATGTCCCCCAGTTCCCATGTTGTCGCGGTTGAACTGCTCGACGGCGACCATGAGCCGCCGCCTGTACCAACGGTCCACCAGGTAATGCTGCTCACCGCTCCATTGGTTTGTACGGTCAGTTTCAGGTTGTCCGCCGTGGACGCTTCTGAGCCGCCGTAGAGGGGGTCGCCCTCAGCCAGACTTGCCCAGGTAGCGTTCGCCGGGTCGTCTTGATCGATTCGCTCGCCGAGAATTACAAGCTTGGCGACGGTGACGGTTCCGGTGCCCTCGCAAGTTTGCCCGCTCGAAGTCGTGCCCGTGACTCGGATCGGTACGGGACCAAGAGGCGCATCTTGGTGAATTGCTACCGTGACCGTTTGAGACTGCGCTCCACCTTGGCAGTCTATGCCACCGGCTCCGCCAACGTTCAGCCACGGTTGGACTGCCTCGTGCCCCGATGGGTACTGCGGTTCGAGCGTGAAGCTCGTTGCTCCGCAAGGCAAACAGTCGCCGATCAGCGTCAATTGCACCGCTTCACACGGCTTGCCAGTGGCCGAAGTCAGCGAGACCGAGCAGGCTTCCTGCTGGCACGCGCACGGGTTGCACCAATACCCCGGCGTCCCTGAGTTACATGTTGTCGAGCACAGCGGCCAGCAAGGGTGTGTACAGATGCCGTTCTGACAGTAGTCATCAGTACAGACGTTTCCGTCGTCCGTGCATGCCGCTCCATTGTTTCCCGCCGGGTTCGTACACATTCCCAAATTGCACACGTCCACCGTGCAGGGGTCTCCATCGTCAGCGCAGGGGGCAGTGTTGAACGGGTTCGTGCAGGTATAATCGCCGCATTCGCTCGGCTCGCCCGGATCGCAAAGGTCATCGGTACACGGATTGTCGTCGTCGCAGGCGGGCGTGGTCGTACACTCGCGGATCAGGCAAGCCGGGGGGTCCATGCATTCGCAACTTTCCTCCAGACACACCCCGCCGCAGCATTGCTCCTCGCAGCAAATCTGTCCCAGGTCGCAGCACAACCCGTCGCAACATTCCCCCTCGCACCAGCCCCAAGAGCAGCACCTTGTCTCGCAGTCCTCCCGGCAACCGCCGTTGCAGCACTCTGCGGCCGGACAACACGCCACGGGGTTTTCGTAGCAACAGACGGTTCCCGCGTCGCAACAGCCGTCTCCGCAGCAGGTTTGGCCGTTCGGGCAGCAGTGTTTATCGAAGTTCGGATCGTTGCAGCAGACTTCGTCGCTCGCGCAGCAGAAATGCGCATAATTAGCGGCGGGACAGCATTTTCCAGCAGTGCAATGGGGCGTGTACACACAGTTCCCGGTCGCCGGATTACAGGCGTCCGACGTACAATTGTTCCCGTCGTAGCAGATTCTCAGGGAATGTTGACAGTTCCCGGTCGTGGGGTTGCACGAATCGATGGTGCAGTTCTGCCCGTCGTTGCAATTGCGGGAATCATGCGCGCACCAGGCGACTCCACAGCTCACCTGGCAGTAATCGTTGGTGCAGGGGTTGCCGTCGTTACAGTTTGGCGGGCATTGCGGAAAATTGCAGCAAGCGCAGGCCTCTGAGACAGCGTCCGCATAGGCGTCGCCGGTTGGCGGACTGAGCGTCTCAACATCACCTCCCGCCGTTGCAGCGTAACAGGGATAGCAAGGCGGATCTGCGCGGGCCGATTCCAACTCCGGCATGCTCAGATCGA
>Ga0187893_10002486_pt1 | contig 40357 bp, 23 predicted proteins | sample MA1701074metaG_FD_139574 | JGI IMG/M metagenome (GOLD analysis project Ga0187893, IMG submission 139574) | White microbial mat communities from a basaltic lava cave in the Kipuka Kanohina Cave System on the Island of Hawaii, USA - MA170107-4 metaG ...
ACCGTGTTGCCGTCGTCGCACTCTTCCCCCGCGGTGACGATCCCGTTGCCGAGGCCCGTGGGCGTACAGTTCGAGTCGCAGCCGTCGCCATCGGCGCCGTTACCGTCGTCGCAGCGTTCCTCTTCGGGCTTTGCAAAGCCATCCCCGCACACCGCAGCCGTGCAGCCTGTTCCGGCCTCCTCGCAGCACGGGGCGCACTGCTCCCGAGACGCGCGCTTGCAACGGTCCTTGTTGCTCTTGAACGCCGTCTTGGCTGTCTTCTTGCAGTTCTTGTCCTGGCAGACCGCCTTGGCGCTCGTGAAAATGCCTTTCACCCCCTTGAGGCAGTTCTTTTGATCGGCCTTGCATCCCGTCCGGCATGCCTTCGCCGGCGACGCGCCCTGCGATTCCGTCGTCGCACCGAACATCAACACACAGAAGGCGACCGAAAGAACGAAGGCTGTCCGGCGGTCCATACTTCCTCCTCGTCACACCTGACGGGTATCGCTCACCAGCGCTCCGGGCGACCTCATCGGCGGTCGCCGCCATCGGGTCCACGGCTGACGCCGAACGTGTCTCCTCAGGAGCCCAGCGACAGGCTCACGAGATGCGATCTCAGGGTCTCGATATCGATGTCACCGGGTCGACGAATGATGGCGTTGACGTCCTCCAGGACCGCCGACTCGGACTCCGCTGCGGCATCCGATCGACCTCGATCCTGCATCCCGCGCGCCTCGACAATGCGGCGGCTTGACGGATCGTAGACGAGGTGACTGAAGACTCGCCGAACCGGACCGCTCTCGAGCCGCACGTTGTCCCGAAAGACGATGCGTCCCCCATCCCAGAGGCGCGCGTCGCACCGATCGGCGGCCAGCTCGACCCATGCGCCGTCACGACCCTCGAGGCGGATCTCGAGACCATCTACCCGGACCCCGGAGATGAACCGCTGCGACACGGCACCGGCGGGATCGCGGCGCCCGCGGTCGGCGGAGCGGCCGGGCCGTCCGAAGCCGACATCGAGATCCACCCGCGCGTTTCGGACGACGAGCTCCCAGGCGAAGCCGATCCGGAACATGCCGAATCGAACCCGGCGCAGGCTCGCCTCCTCCACCGAGATGCCGAGCACCGTCGAGTCGCCCACGCGGCTCGCATGCCGGAGCCCGCGAACCCGCCATCCATCGAGCGCCTGGATCGGACGGCCGGCTTGCTGCAGCGCCGGGCCGCGGCGCACCATCGAGCCCAGGGTCGCCAGCGTGGCCAGGACCACGATTGCAATGCTGATGCGAATCGCTTGGTGTCGCCGACGCACGGAAAGGACCCTGCCGGTGGTTTGCGGCTCGATCAGGTTGCCCGCTGTCTGGCTCGGGGACGCTCGCCCTCGCGGACCGTCCGACACATGAGACCGGCGGCGGAACCTAGTACGGGAGCGTCGAGCGCGTCAAGGTTTTGGACCGTCGGCGTCGCGCCCCGTCCAGGGCGTACATACGTACTACTACGTACCGCGCTGCGTCAGTGGCCGGGCCGCCGGAGCGCCCTGACACCCCTGGGCCGGTTGTGCTAGGAGCCTCTGACGATGTGGGGTGGTTTCGCGGCGGGCGCCGGGACCGCCCTGTGTCTCGCCCTGTTCGCCCGACACGCCGTCGACGGTCTGTGGCGACCCGACGCCTTCGACTATGCGCAGATCGCGCGGGAGCTGCTGGAGGGCAACGGGTTCAGCTCGCGGCAGATCATCTACGAGCTGCACCTCCGCTTCCTACAAACGCACGGGTTGTTGGACGATCCCTGGCCGAACCTGCACCGGTTTCCGTTGCCGTCGATGGCGATGGCCGGCTCGTTTCTGCTCTCCGGGGTGGGCGAGTGCGCGGTCGTGCTGTACGGCATCGTCTTCCAGGCACTGACCTCCGGCCTGCTGTTCGTCTGGGCCCGCCGGGCCATCGGACTTCAGGCGGCGATCGCCGCGGCGTTCCTGTTCACGTGCACTGGCGTGATGCTCGAGACCGGGTGCTCCGGGCTCGCGGAGCCCCCGGCGATGCTGTTCTTCACCCTCGCACTCTTCCTGGTTTGGGGGCGGGAGACGCCCCTGCGGCCGCGGCGGGGGCTCGTGGCTGGTAGTGTCCTCGGGCTCGCGAGCCTGGCGAGAAGCAACGTGCTGACCTCCGTGCCGGCGTTTCTGCTCGGGATTGCGCTGGGGCGGCGATCCGCGCCGGGGCACGGTGGGCGAGCGACCACCTGCGCCGCCTTCCTGCTCGGCATTCTGCTCGTCACCAGCCCATGGCTCCTTCGCAACTGGGCCGTGGCCGGCAGTCCTCTATTCTCGCTCCATTCCTATTTTCTTCTCCCGGCGGGGACGGTCGGCGAGGCCGACAAGTGGGATGCGTCGCTCCCCTGGGTCAGGGACTTCGTGGCCCCTGTCGACTTCGCGCGCAGACACGGCGACGCGGTGGAGGCGAAGTGGCGCCGCAACGCCGGCGCCCTGCTGCGCGACTATCCGACCTTCGGCGGCACCAGGCTCCTAGCGCTCCTCGCGCCCATTGCCTTGGTGGTCTCGGTCGGACGGGGGCTCCGTTCGATCGCCTGGATCGTCGCCGGATCATTCGTGCTGAACGCCGTGATCGTGAGCTTCACCGACATGTACTTCGACAAGTACTATTTCCATCTCCTGCCGGCGCTCGTGATCCTCGCGGTGGGAGTGGTGTGGAGAGTGCTCGCCGCGCTCCCCTCGAGCACGGCTCGAACGGCAATCTTCGTCGCGCTCGTCGCCGCGCTCACGCCGTGGCGCGGCATCTCCGCCGCCGCCGAGCGCGTGCGAATGCAGGGCCGGCTCGTGGCGCCGGCCCACATGCGGTACATCGCCGCCCACACCCCGACGGACGCCGTGATCTTCTCCGACCAGTCCTATGCCATCACGTGGGTGACCGGGCGGCGCAGCATCCGCCGGCACGTGGAGCGCCTGCCCGACGGCCGCCCCGTGCTCTCGGTGCTCCGGTTTCACGCGGAGTACGTCCCGATCGGCGGCGTCTACCTGTCCCGCTTCGACATGCAGGACCCGCACACGGCCGCGGCGCTCCGGACCCTCGAGACGGATGCCCGGTTCCGCGAGCTCTTTCCGCAGCGGAGGGCGTTTCGCGACGGCGCCGTCTTCTACTATCGATAGGCGAGAGGCGTATGAACGATCGACCGACAGCGAGGCGCGGCGCCCGCCGCGCGCGAGTGGCGCGGCTGAGTCTCGCCCTTCTCCTGGGCGGCGCGGCCCCTGGGAGGCCAGCGGCGGCCCAGCCCCCGGACATCTTCCTCATCACGGCCGACGCCCTTCGCGCCGATCACCTGTCGGTCAACGGCTACCCCAGGCTCACGTCGCCGGCCATCGATGCGTTCGCGCGAAGCGCCTCGCATTTCACCGAGGCAGTGACCGTCATTCCGAAGACCGGGCCGTCCTTTGCGACGCTCTTCAGCGGGCGCCATCCGTCGGTGCACGGCGTGCGGACGAACCAGCAACGCGTTCCCGAGACCCTGTCGCTGCTGGCGGAGCGGCTGCGCGCGGGCGGGTATCGAACGGCCGCCTTCGTGGGCAACCCGGTCCTGGATCCCACCAAAGGCTACGGCCGCGGGTTCGATGTCTACCGGCTGCTCGTCAACGGTGACGGCGTCACCGAGGTCAATGCGGCGTTCCTGACGTGGGCCCAGGGTGAGTGGCGCACGCCGTCCTTCGCGTGGCTCCACTACCTCGATCCGCACGGCCCCTATCGCCCTCCGGGGCACCTCGAAAACCTGTTCCTCGGCGACTCCCTGGCCCAGTCCGACCAGCGCGCGCCGCTCGACTACGACGCCAAGCCCTCGCGCGACGCGTTCAAGGTCCTCGGCGCCATCCCGAAGTACCAGCAGCACGGCCGCGAGGATCGCGTCGCGCGCTACGTGGCCCGCTACGATGCGGAGATTCGTCACGTGGATGCGGCGTTCGCCGAGGTGGTGGGCTTTCTCCGCCGCCGAAATCTCTACGACGCGAGCGTGGTGGTGTTCACGTCGGATCACGGCGAGAGCCTCGGCGAGCACCGGTACTACTTCGAGCACGGCTGGTTCGCCGACGACGCCTCCCTGCGCGTGCCGCTGGTGATCAAAGCGGTGGGACAACACGAGGGTCGCGTGTCGGATGAGCAGGTGTCGAATCTGGATCTCTGCCCCACGCTGCTCGCCATTGCGGGCGGCCCCGGCTCGTCGAGCGACGAGCCCGCCGCGGGCAGCGCACCGCCCGCGCTGAACTTGCTCGGGGCGATCGCGGCGCGTCCCCCGCTTCTGGTCGAGAACGCGGACGCCTATCCCGAGAAGTTTCGCGGGGTGCGCACCCGGCGCTGGAAATATCTCGTTCGGGACTCGGACGGCGCCGAGGAGCTCTATGACCTCGAGCGCGATGCGGGAGAGACACGGAACGTCGCCGGAGCCGAGCCCGAGCGCGTGGACGCGCTCCGCCGAGCGTTCCGGGATGGGCAGCGGTCCGGCGCGCCCTCGCCGCCGCGTCCGTCCGTTGTCGAGACGGTGCCCCCACCCCCGGAGTTGATCGATCGGCTGCGGATGCTCGGCTACATCGAGTAGGCGCCCGGCCCCGCGAGCAGCACGCCGCCGGGAGCCCGAGCGGTGACACCGCGAAAATTCTAGCTTGGGGCTAGCGCGGTAGCGCCCGCGAGTCCTCGGGCGGCCGATCCCCCAGATAGCCGAGCGCGCGCAGGCGTTCGGCCTGATCGGGCGACGGGGTGACGCGCGTCACCCGCCGACCGGCGGCACGAGCGGCGGCGCGTGCGGCGTGTGCCGCGAGGATGCGCCGCAGACGCGCCGCCTCCTCGCCATGGGCGCCGCCGACATCGCGCCGCTCGCGTGGATCCACCACGAGGTCGTACATCGTGCTTCGTGCATCTGCTTCCTCGATGAGCTTCCAGCCGCCGGCGTAGATCGCCCGGGCCTCAGGCTGCCCCTTCAGCGCTTCGGCAATGGCGAGTGCAGGTTCGCTCGCGGCCCCATCGGTGAGATCTCGAGCGATCGAGCGCCCCTGCAATCCCTCCGGCGCTGGGATCCGGAGCTGATCGAGGATCGTCGGCATCACATCGATCAGCTGAACCGTCGCCTGCACGCGCCTGCCCGCCGGGATGACGCCCGGCCATCGAACGATGAGCGGAACGTGCAGCTCCGCGTCGTACAGACTGTGTCCGTGGTCCCAGAACCCGTGCTCGAACAGCGCTTCCCCGTGGTCGGAGGTGACGATGACGAGGGCGTCGCGCCACACGCCCGCGGCCTCGAGGGCGGCGCGCAACGCCGCCAGATGGCCATCCATCTCGCGCACGCCGGCGTCGTAGCGCGCGATCCAATACTCGCGGTACCGGGACAGCTTCGTGTGCCGATCCGGGCGCGGCATGACGGCGGGAAACGTGTGCAGGTACCCGAGCCGCCGCTCGGCGGAACGGCTGAGGCGCTCCGTCGGCTCCGCGCGCTCCACCGCATCGAGCAACGGCTCGAGAATCTCGGCGGGGGCGTCGTACGGCCCGTGCACATCCATGTAGTGCAGATACAGGAACGCCGGCGCGGCGCGGTCGCGGCGATCAAGCCACGCGCGCGCCGCCGTGTTGACGTCGATCCCCGGCGCCGCGATGGCAGCGAACGACGCATCGAAATGATCGAAGCCCCGAGCGAACCCGAACGCCGCATCCAGAAACGGATTCGCGACGAAGCCCGCGGTGCGATACCCGTTCGCGCGCAGCACCTCCGGCAGCGTCGGAAAAATCTCATCCAGCACCGCGACCTTCGGCTCGTCGCCGAAGGTCGCCTCCATGGCCCAGTGGAAGTCGTCCACGCCGTGGACACTCGGGTAGACGGAGGAGAGCAGCGATGCCACGGAGGGCTGCGTCCACGGAGCCTGTGCGATCGCGCGCTCGACGGTGGCGCCCTCGCGAGCAATCGCATCGATGGCCGGGCTGTTCTCCGTCGGACCGCCGTACACTCCGAGACGATCGGCACGAAGCGCGTCGATGACGACGAAGACGATGTTCGGGCGGCTGGCCACGCCGGCGGCACCGGAGCTCGATGTCGTCGCAGCCTCGTTCTGACACGAGGCGCCAGCGAGGAGGAGCGCGCAGCCGAGCCCGCGCCACAGGCGACCCGCAGGCGCGCGCCGCGACGGAGGCGCGCCTCGGGCTGGACTCGACCGGGCTCGCTCCACTGGGCAGGACTTCATCGAGGATCCGAGTTTACACACCTAGTGACGAGACCTCTTGACGTGACCTCTCTGCGTCCGGGCGTTCTGTCAACTCCCAGCATGGTCCCGGCTACCGTCCCGTGTGAAAGGATATTGACAACGCTTGCACTGAAGGCTTACGAGAGAAAGGCCCGTCGAACGCCCCGGACCCGGGCGTCGCCCGGGCGATCTCACAGGGTGGGCAGGCGTATGGCTGCTCAAGAGAGGCACCGCGTCACATGAGACCAACCGTCACCAGACTTCTGATCGCCGCATTAGCGGGCGTGGTTTGCTGCGGAATGTTCGCCCCTGCAGTCTCCGAGGCGGCGTCCGCCGAGTCGCGGTGCGTCAAGAAAACGTGCGCGAAGCAGAAGAAAGCCTGTAGCAAAGCCTTCAGCCAGGGTTTCAAGACGGCGAAGAAAGCCTGCGCGGACAAGCAGTGCCGGGATCAAGAGAAGGCGGCATTCAAGGCGGCCAAGCAGCGGTGCTCGGCCGGATTCGAGACCTGCAAGAACTGTTGCGGGGATGATCCGGCATCGTGCGCCGTCGCCGTGCTCGGCGACGGCCGGTGCAACGGCACCTCGGTTGCGCTCGAGGAGTGCGACGGGACGGACGACGCAGCGTGTCCAGGCGCATGCCAGCCGGACTGCACGTGTCCACCGCCGACGACCAGCACCACGACCACGGCTCTGGCGACCACCACGACCACCCTGCCGGCCCCGATCTGTGGCGACGGTGAGGTCACCGGTGACGAGCAATGTGACGATGACGGGGACTGCTGCACGGAATGTCGATTCGCGGCCAGTGGCACGACCTGTGACAACGGAATCTTCTGCGACGGTGACGACGCCTGTGACGCCATCGGGCAGTGCCAACCCGAGGACGTGGATCCCTGCCCCGGCACCCAGTGCCAAACCTGCAGCGAAGGCGCGCGGAGCTGCTTCGCCGAGAGCGGAGCAGCGTGCGACGACGGCGACCCGAACACTAATTCCGATGCGTGCGACGGTGAGGGGCTGTGCGTCGGCGTCTCCCCGCTCTGTGGCAACGGCAACCTGGATGCGGGCGAGGATTGCGATCCGAATGCGCCGACGCCCGAGGGCTGCTGCTTCTGCCGAGACACGTGCGAATGTGTGGCGCCGAATTTCCTGACGTTCTCCACCACCGATGCGCGTGCGCGAACCTGTGGCCGTCTCGACGACGACGTCGCCGGGACCGATCCCCCCGAGGTGAACCTGGCGTGCTCGCTGCACATCGGCGGAGGGGTGGCGAGCACTGAAGGGCTCACGCCGGCGATCAGGGACACAACCACGGTGTACAAGATCCCCGATGCGTGCAGCGACCTTTCGCTCAAGACGCTCGTCCCGACGAGCGCTGCGGACACCGGAAGCAGCCGGACGTGCTCTGCGCCCGGGTGCTTCTTTGGGGCGCCGATCGCCATCAGCGGGGACCTCACTCTGTGTATCTTTACCGAGGTGGTGCAATCGGCATCGCCGGGCGGCACGGTGGACATTCTGACCGGCGAGTCCCAAACGAATCTGTCCATCGCGGCGAAGCTCCACCTGGCCCAGCCGTGCCCCACGTGTGTGACGGGCGCGTGCGTCGGGGGGCAGAACGACGGGCAGGCCTGTACCGTCGACGACCCGGAGACCATGACCTCCAACGACTGCCCGTTGCCGGTGGTCCCCGCAACCCGTACCCTGAGCCTCGCTTTCGGGGCGTTGAAGACCGAAGCGCAGGGGCGCGCAGCCGCAGATGGACTCTTCTGCCCCGACCAGTTGTTACGCAATAACATGAATGCCGGCGCCTTCAACCGTCGCACAGCTCGCTACATCGAAGTCTTCCCGGTGACGCCCCCACCCCCGGGAGGAGTGGATCTAACCGACCTGAGACCCCATGAGGGGACGCTCACCGCGCAATTCTGCCTGCCGTCCATAGGTCCCGCGTTGGATCCAAGCGCGGGCACGCCGGGGCCGGGAGCGGCGGCCTTCGTCGGCAACGCGCAGCTGCATGAGGTGTGGCCACCGCCGATGGTCTCTCCGTGAGGTCATCGGTACGACTTCCCGCTCGCGTCGGCTCGCAGCGCCGCGAGCTTCACGGCCCGCGCTAGCCACAGCCCAAGCGCGGTCAGGCACGACAAGGCGACCAGCTCGCGCGGGTTTGGCTCGACCGCGAGCGCGACCAGCGCGACGAGCCCGGCTGCCCCGGCAAGGGCCCACCCTCGGCGCTCACGGAGCGCTTGCTCCATCCAACAGAGCGCCTCGGCGGTCAGCACCAGGAGCGGCGGCACGAGCGGCAGCCGGTAGCGAGCCGTCACGAAGAACGGCAGGAGCGAGACCACATAGGTGAGCGTGAAGAGCGGCAGCAGGGCTGGCCGGCCGCGCAGCAGCGTCAGGAGAAGGCCGAGGATTCCGAGTGGACCGATCACGCCAAAGCTCAGGAGCGGCAGTCGCAGTACGCGTGACACCACTTGGTGATCGTGGAAGTCGTCGCCGAAGCTGCCCTGCTCGTCGGCTTCGAACACGCGCCGCAGCTTCGCCACCTGCAGACGGGCGTAGGCCGTCGGCTGCTGCCGGATGAACTCCAACCCCTTTCGGTACCAGTGCAGGGATACCTCGTGCGGCGTGAGCAGGCGTCCCTCGAGGCGCTCGGCGATCCGCCGCGCGTCGACGACGTGACCGACGACGTCATCGCGGATGCCGTCTACCGGGGCGTAGGTGCCGTCCGCATCGGGATTCGTGCCGATGTAGAAGTGGATACCCCAGAGCGACGTGCCGAGCCCGCGTCGCGACGCCACGGCGTCCCGCAGCGTGATCGGGGCCAGCACCAGCGCGACCCCGGCACACGCGAGCAGGAGCACGCGCAGGCGAGGCCAGGCGCCGCGCACGGGACCGATCATCCAGAGGATCGCCACGGGCAGGACCAGGAGGCCGTTGGCTCGCAGGGCGGCCAATACCCCGAGAAGGAGGCCGCTCGGCACGATCCACCGCGCGGCGCCCGAGGCGCGCGCCCGAGCGATGCAGAAGAGCAAGGTCGCGACCGCGATCGGCAGGAGCGCGAACTTGACCAGCAACAGCTCGTAGAAGATCGCCGGCGTGTAGAGACACGTGAGGATCGCCGCGAGGATGCCGACCGCGCGGCAGTAGAGCGCCTGGCCGATGCCGAATGCGAGCGCGGGACCGAGCGCCCCGAGGATCGCCTGTAGCGTCACCGGGCAGATCCAGCGCTCTCCACACGCCCGGTACGGCAGCGCGAGCCCATAGCCGTACAGCGGTCCCGTGTCGTAGCCGGCCGACCAGCCGCCGAGCCAATCCCCGCGCGCCACAGCCTCGCCGATGTGCATCTGCAGCCACCGATCGAGGCCGATCTCGGCGGGAATGGTCAGCACGATGTCGGCCACCGCCCTGAGATGCAGCAGGCGCAACGCGAGGGCGATCAGGCACAAGCCCGCGACGAACCAGCGCCAGGAATCGCCGCGCGGCCCGACGGGCGCGCTTGCTGGGCCCTCCGACATGCCAACGCTCTGGACCGGGCGCAGTGCTGTCCTGTTGCCCTGGCATTGTCAACCGCGGTCGCATCGAATTGGGCGCGGCCGCTCGACTGCGTGGCTCGGATCGCGCACGAGCCGTCCCCATCCGGCCCCTCGGACGGCCACTACGAGCCCGCCCCGGCGGGCCGGAGAGGGTCAAGGCAGCGGGAGCATAAGTATTACTACGTACTCCGCTTGCCGCGCGGTGCGTCATTTGGATGATTTCTCGTAGTAGGTCCGGGGGTCAACCACGATTTCTGTTGACCGGCCACGCAGCGCCGTGCTAGCTGCTACGCCGATGAGAAGTCAGCCATCGCCGCGTGGGATCTTCCTCCTCGTTGTGGGCGTCATCGCCGTCGCGTTCGCCGCGACGGGCGGGCTCGATGCCAACCTGGTAGGGGCAGCGAGCAAGGGCCGGGGCGGCAAGGGCGGATATGGCGGCGATGGCGGCGGCGGAGGCAAGGGCTACAGCGGTCAGTGCAAGAGCACCTGCAAGAAAGCCCGCAAGACGTGCTTCTTCTGCCGCAAGCAGGACCTCAAGGCGGCAAGGAACGCATGCAATGGACTGTCGAAGCAGGAGCTCCGCGTGTGCCGCAAGAACGCGAAGGAGACCTACAAAGCGCTCAAAGCTGACTGCAAGCAGCGCACGAGCGGCTGCAGCTCGTGCTGCAGACAGAGTTACGGCAGCAGCTGTCTGGAGACCTTCGCCGGCACTCCGGGCCACGGGACCTTCTTCCGCCGCTACTGCTCCGGCTACGGGCAGAAGAAATGCCGCAAGGAGAAGCCGAACTGCGGTGTGACCGATGGCGCATCCTCAGGAGGGGCGCCACAGCGCTCGGGCGCGACCCTGCTCGATTGAGCTAGCCTCAGGCCGCCGCCCGGTGTCCGGCGGCGTCCCCACATCTGGACCCGGTGTGGGACCGGCCGGGGTTGAGCCACGGGATCCGGGCGGTTGCCCGGTGCTCCTACCCCCTGCCTCTTCAGATCGAAGCGACTCAGTGGCATCATGCCCCTCCGCGCTCCACGGGGAAGGGCTCGGGGCCCCCGAGGAGGCCGACAGGCGGGCGCCGTTCCCAACGCCAGGTGGGACGATCGCGACCGGGGAGGAGAGGCGGACATGCAGGCAGGCGACACCAACACGCTGGCGACGCTCACGAAGCTGCGCGAGGAAGCCCTGGCCGGGGGCGGCGCGGCGCGCATCGAGACCCAGCACCGCAAGGGCAAGCTCACCGCGCGTGAGCGCATCGACCTGCTGCTCGACGAAGGCTCCTTCGAAGAGATCGGCATGCTCAAGATCGGCCGCGGCGCCGGGGTCGGGCAGGAGCACGCGTATCCGGGCGACGGCGTCATCACCGGGCACGGGACCATCGACGGCCGCGAGGTCTTCGTCTTCAGCCAGGACTTCACCGTGATCGGCGGCTCGCTCGGCGAGGCGCATTCGCAGAAGATCTGCACCGTCATGGACATGGCGGTGCGGGTCGGTGCGCCCATCATCGGGCTCAACGATTCGGGCGGCGCGCGCATCCAGGAGGGCGTGGACTCGCTCGCCGCCTACGGCGAGATCTTCCACCGCAACGTGCGCGCGAGCGGCGTGGTGCCGCAGATCTCCTGCATGATGGGCCCGTGCGCCGGGGGCGCCGTGTACAGCCCGGCGATGACGGACTTCGTGTTCATGGTCGCCGCCAACTCCTTCATGTTCGTCACCGGCCCCGACGTGGTGCGCACCGTCATTCATCAGGACATCAGCTTCGAGGAGCTCGGTGGCGCCCAGGTGCACGCGCAGCGCAGCGGCGTCGCGCACCTCACCGTGGGCAACGACATCCTCTGCCTGCGCGAGGTGCGCCGACTGTTCGGCTACCTGCCCTCCAACAACCGCCAGAAGGCGCCGCGCCTGGACCTGCGCGATCCCGACGATCGGATCGATCCCGGGCTCGACCATCTCATCCCGCTCAATCCGAGCCAGACCTACGACATGAACATCCTGATCCACAGCATCCTCGACGGGGCCGAGTTCATGGAGGTCCACGGCGGCTTCGCCCGCAACATCATCTGCGGCTTCGGGCGCCTCGGCGGGCAGACGGTCGGCGTGGTGGCGAATCAGCCGGCGGTGCTGGCCGGCGTCCTCGACACCAATGCGTCGACCAAAGCGGCGCGCTTCGTGCGCTTCTGCGACGACTTCAACATTCCGCTCGTCTCCCTGGTCGACGTCCCGGGATTCATGCCGGGCCCGGAGCAGGAGCACGGCGGCATCATTCGCCATGGGGCCAAGCTGCTCTACGCCTTCACCGAGGCGACCGTGCCGCGGGTCACGGTGATCGCAAAGAAAGCGTATGGGGGCGCCTATGTGGTAATGAACTCCAAGCACATCCACTCCGACTTCACCTATGCCTGGCCGACCGCGGAGATCGCGGTCATGGGTCCGAAGGGCGCCGCCGAGGTCATCTATCGGAAGGAGATCGAAGCGGCGGCGGATCCCGAGCGGGTGCTCGCGGAGAAGATGGAAGACTACCGCCGCGCGTTCGTCAATCCCTTCCTCGCCGCCCGGCGCGGCTACATCGACGAGGTGATCTTTCCGCGCGACACGCGCCGGCGCCTGATCCGCGCGCTCCAGGTCCTCGAGGGCAAGAAGGCCGACGCACCCGTGCGCAAGCACGGCAACATTCCGCTGTAGGCGATGTTTCGCAATCTCCTCATCGCCAACCGCGGCGAGATCGCGCGGCGCATCATCCGCACCTGCCGCCGTCTCGGCATCGCTACGACCGCCGTGCATTCCGACGTCGACGCCCGCAGCCTCCACGTCACGGACGCCACGCACGCGATCCGCCTCGGCGGCTCGACCGCGGCGGAATCCTATCTCGCGAAGGAGCGGATCATCGAGCTGGCCGTGCAGCACGGCTGCGACGCCGTCCACCCGGGCTATGGCTTTCTGTCCGAGAACGCGGAGTTCGCGCGCCTGGTCGTGTGCGCCGGGCTCGTGTTCGTCGGCCCGCCGGCGAAGGCCATCGCCGTGATGGGCGACAAGATCGCCGCCAAGGATCTCGCGCGCGCGGCCGGGGTGCCGACGGTACCCGGCCACCCGGCCCCGCTCGCGGACGCCGACACCGCGCTCGCGGTCGCCGCAGATATCGGCTACCCCGTGCTGCTGAAACCCGCGGCGGGCGGCGGCGGCAAGGGGATGCGCGTCGTCGCGCGGGCGGAGGAGATGGCGCCGTCGCTGGCGACGTCGAAGGCCGAGGCGCAGAAGGCCTTCGCCGACGATCGCGTCTTTCTCGAGCGCTACATCACGCGCCCGCGCCACGTGGAGATTCAGATCCTGGCCGATCAGCTCGGCAACATCGTCTACCTCGGCGAGCGTGAGTGCTCCATCCAGCGCCGTCATCAGAAGATCATCGAGGAAGCGCCCTCCCCCGTCGTCGACGCCGCGCTGCGCGAGCGCATGGGCGCCGCGGCGTGCGACCTGGCGCGCGCCGCCGGCTACACCAATGCCGGGACGGTCGAGTTCATCCTCGACGAGGATGGCCGCTTCTACTTTCTCGAGATGAACACACGCCTGCAGGTGGAGCACCCGGTCACCGAGATGGTGACCGGGCTCGACCTGGTGGAGTGCCAGCTGCGCATCGCCGCGGGGGAGCCGCTGCCGCTCGGCCAGGCCGAGCTGCGCATCAACGGCTGGGCGATCGAAGCGCGCATCTGCGCCGAGGATCCCGATCGCGGTTTTCTGCCGTCCACCGGCTCGATCACGCGCTACGAGGAGCCGCGCGGGCGCCACGTGCGCGTGGACAGCGGCGTGGAGGCCGGCAGCCGCGTCAGCGTCTACTACGACTCGATGCTCGCCAAGGCGATCGCGTGGGGCGAATCGCGCGAGGCCGCGCGCCTGGCGCTCGTCGATGCCCTCAACGGGTACCACATCGAGGGCCTGGCGACGAACGTCGACTTCGCGAACGCGGTGCTGAACCATCCCGCGTTCATCAGCGGAGCGCTATCGACCGCCTTCGTGCCGATGCACATGGAGCGGCCGGGCGAAGTCCCCGCGCCCCCGGCCATCCGCCTGCATCACATGGTCATCGCGGCCTCGCTCGTCTATCACAACCGCCAGAGCCTCGTGGTCCAGTCCCTCAAGCCGATGTCGCCGACCGTCGGCGGCGTGCGGGCGCTCGGCCACCTGCCCGACTACGTCGTCAAGGCCGGCCGCGACGTCTTCCAGGTGCGGTTGCGGCAGGAGATGCGCGCCAACCACTGGACGCTGTGGATCGATGAGCAGCCCTACGACGTGGTGACGCCGGAGTTCGAGTTCTACCGCCGGCGCCTGAAGCTGCTGATCGGCGGCGAGCGCCATCGCTTTCTGTTGCGTTACGACGGCAACTTCATCCGCACCTCCCACTGCGGCATCCGGCGCACGTTCGAGGTGTACTCGCGGCGCGAATGGGAGCTTGCCACCTTCATGCCCGAACCCTCGCAGCAGGCGAACGACGACGCGCTGCTCTGCCCCATGCCCGGCCTGGTGGTGGACGTGCTGACGAGCGCCGGCGAGCGCGTGTATGCCGGGCAGGCCCTCCTCGTTCTCGAGTCCATGAAGATGGAGAGCACGGTGCCGTCGCCACGCGACGGGCAGGTCGAGGCGGTCCTGGTGCGCAAGGGGCAGACCGTCGAGGCCGGCGACGTGCTCGTCAGGTTCTCGACCTGAGCATCGGCGCTCGAGAGAGCCTGTCCGCCCGCGGGCGGACGCGCGCCGTCCGGCCTGTCAGCCTTCCCCCCCCTTGGGGGGCAAGCTCGGATGCCATCCCCCTCGCCGTCCACAGGCGACTCGGCCGATCGTTTTCCCGAATAGCCGGCGCGCCGGCACGCTCGAGCGTCTTGACGCAGTCGGTCATGCCACTGCGTCGGCCTTGCTTTGAGAGCCAACCCCGATCCATCGCTCGCGGCTCGCCATCAAGCGGCTCGAGGGCCCCGCCCCGGCGCCGTCACGACGAAACCCCCCTGTCGCTGCCGTGTTTACACGCCTGTAGATGCGAGCCCATCGCTCGAGGGCCACGAACGAGGCACCCGCCCTGGCTTCGGCCTCGGACTGGTGCAAGGATTTCACCATGCGCACGCGGACGAACTGGTTGCTGCCGGCAATCGGCGTTTTGTGCTGCATCGTGCTGGCCGCCACGCCGGCTTCGGCTTTCCGGGGCGGTGGAGGTGGAGAGGGCGGCGGCAAAGGCGGCGGCGGTGGAGGGGGCGGACGATCCTCGTCGTTCGGAGGAGGCCGTTCGTCGGCAGGCAGTCCGGCAGCTCGTCTGTCGCCCGGCGGTCCGTCAGGGGCGCGCGTGTCAGGAGGCGGCCGTGTTGCCGGTCCCTCGGGACGGCCGTCCGGAGAGTTTCGCGGTAGTCCCGGTCCCGGCCGCGGCGGGCGGCCCGGCTTTCAGGGTCAGGATCGAGGTGGACGGAACGTCTCGCAGGATCGGGTCGGCCGTGGTGTGCCGTCCACACCGGCGACCGGGTCGCGGTTCAACGGCAACAATCGCGGCGGCAAAGACCGCGGTGTCGCACTGCGCGGTGGCCGCGGCGGTCATGATGGTTCGCGCGGGGGCTACTCCGGCCACGGCAAGCGATGGGACGATCACAAGAGCGGGCACGGGAACAAGAACGGCCACCACGATCACGACGATGACGACGACTGCGACGGACACGGGAACTGGCACGGGTACTGGCACAACCCGTACTGGTGGTATCCGCGCAGCTACTATTATTACAGCTACGCCGTCCCGGCTCCCGTGTTCATCTCGCCATTCTTCTGCGGCCTGTGCAGCCTCGGCTTCGCGGGCGATACGTACTTCCACCACCATGTCCATTACGTCCACGCGGTGCCCTTCGACAGCATCAACTCCTACCTCTACACCGACAACGGCCGGGTCGTGTTCAACGGGTGGTGACCGGTCGTTCTCGTAGCCGGGTACTGCCGTAGCCGGTCGTCCTCCGGGCGCCGCCGCGGGCGCCCCCTCGCCCGCCGTCCTTGACGCCTTTCCACCGTCGACCTACAAACCTCGCTCGCGGCGGGCGAGAGGACGCAGGCAACACACAGGCAACATTATGGTCTGGTGGTGGTGGCTCCTGCTCGGCTTCGCCCTCCTCGTGCTCGAGCTGGCGACGCCAGGCGGCTTCTACTTCCTCTTCTTCGGTGTCGCGGCGCTGGTCGTGGGCGGCCTCGCGGGCGCGGGCGCCGGGCAGCCGGCGTGGCTCGAGTGGCTGCTCTTCTCCCTGCTGTCGATCAGCTCGATGCTCGTCTTCCGGCACCGGCTCCTCGCGCTGCTGAACACCCCCGATGCCGCGGGCGCGTCCGTCGGCCAGCTCGTCGGCGAGGTCGCCGTCTTGCTCGAGGACCTCGCGCCAGGCGCGGTGGCCAAGGCGGAGCTGCGTGGCACGTCGTGGACGGTGCGCACGAGCGGCGAGGAACGCCTCGCGCGCGGCCGCCGCTGCCGCATCGAGCGCGTCGAGGGCCTGACGCTGTGGGTTCGCCCCGAGTGAGCCGGAGGGAATAAACCATGACCGGTCCCCTGATCGTCGTCCTCGTCCTCGCCGTATTCGTCGGCTTCGTGATCATGCGCACGGCGGTCGTCGTGCCGCAGCAGAGCGCGTACGTCGTCGAGCGCCTCGGCCGGTACTCGGGCACGCTCAGCGCGGGGTTCCACATCCTGGTGCCGTTCATCGACGTCATACGATATCGCCACTCGCTCAAGGAAAGCGCCACCGACATCCCCGAGCAGGTGTGCATCACGCGCGACAACGTGCAGGTGCACGTCGACGGCGTCCTCTACCTGCAGGTCATCAACCCCGAGCGTGCCTCCTACGGGGTCTCCGACTATCTCTTCGCGATCTCGCAGCTGGCACAGACGACGCTCCGGAGCGAGATCGGCAAGATCGAGCTCGACCGCACCTTCGAGGAGCGCACCCACATCAACGTGCAGGTCGTCAATGAGCTCGACAAGGCCACCGAGCCGTGGGGCATCAAGGTCCTGCGCTACGAGATCAAGAACATCACCCCGCCCTCCGACGTGCTGGCCGCGATGGAGAAGCAGATGCGGGCGGAGCGCGAGAAGCGCGCCGTGATCCTCACGTCCGAGGGCGAGCGCGACGCCGCGATCAACACCGCCGAGGGCCAGAAGCAGCAGGTGATCAAGGCCTCGGAGGCGCGCAAGCAGCAGCAGATCAACGAGGCTGAGGGCGCGGCGGCGGCGATCCTCGCCATCGCCAGCGCCACCAGCGAGGGGCTGCGCACGGTCGCCGACGCGATTCAGGTCCCGGGCGGCTTCGAGGCCGTGCAGCTCCGCGTCGCCGAACAGTACATCGCGCGCTTCGGCGAGCTCGCCAAGGCGAGCACGTCGCTGGTGCTCCCGGCGAGCGTGTCGGACGTCGGCTCGATGCTGGCGCTGGCCATGAACGTCATCAAGGGTGCGCCGGCGGGGACGGTCGCTGAGCCGCCGCCGCGCGCGATGCGCTGATCCACTAAAGCGCGTCGCATCGGCCCGATCGGCGGGGGATTTCACTTGCGCTCGCGCCGGATGTCGGGGTAGGTTCAGGGGCCGAAAAGTCGGCCCGGGGACGGCTCTGGGCTCCAGCACCGGGCTCCGGCCGCGGCCGACGCACCGGAGGAAAATCATGCGAACCGACCGGCTCCCCATCGCCTGCGTGGCCGCACTCGCGGCCGTGATGCTCGTCGCCCACGACGCCTGGGCCCATCTGGGAGAGCATCCCCGGAGCCACCCTGCGGCGCGTAAGCCCCGTGGCCGCGTTGTCGCGAACCAGGTGGACTGCTTCTCCGATCCGCCGCCGCGCAACTCCGAGGGGCCGCCGGAGCAAATGGGCTTCTGGGAAGAAGTCGTCGACCTCGGCGCGCAGGCCATCCACGCCATCCACCTGCCGCTCTCCGGCAAGCTCCTCATCTGGGGCTACAACCACTCCCAGCGCACCAGCGCCCCCGGGATAATCTTGGACCCCGCGACCGGTGCCACGACGGACATCCAGGTCGGCACGGCGGCCTTCTGCGCCGGGCACTCGCATCTGCCCGACGGCCGGATCTTCATCTCCGGCGGTCTCAACAGCGGCGGCCTCGGGACCATCTTCGACCCGTTCACGGAAACCTTCAGCGCACCGATCCCGCTCTACGGAAGGCGCTTCTACCCCACCCACACGAGCCTCTCCGACGGCCGGGTGTTCATCAGCGCCGGCACAGGCAGCCGCTCCGCCTTCCCGGAGATCTTCGACCCGGCGACCGAAACGGCGACACCGGTCGGTTGCATCGACCTCGGGAACGGCAAGTATAACTGTGACCAGACGCGGCTCCGGCTCCACTACTATCCGCGTGTCGCCATCGATGAAGACGACAACCTGCTGATGCTGCCGGCGAGCCGCTTCATGCCGGCGTACACTTTCAACTTCGCCCAGAACCTCTGGGTCACGCACCTGAACCCGGACGATTCCCGGGGGCGCTGGCGCCCGGCGCCGGCGGTCTACTACGCGGAGGGCAAGGCCCTGCGAGCGGCCTCCGATACCTATGCCTCATCGAACACCGCGGTCAGCCTGACCACCGTGGTCGAGTTCTACGACATCTTCAACCCGACCGAGCGCACGGTCGCCCCGATGGCGTACGCGCGCAACCGCGCCACCTTGACGCTGCTCGCCGACGGCAAGGTCCTCGCGACCGGGGGGAAGCGCAAGGCGCCCTGCGTCGGCGGCACAGCGTACGTCTACCACCCGGAGATCTGGGACCCGGCGACCGAGCAGTGGCAGACACTCGGCGCCATGCAGAACCACCGCGTGTACCACTCGAGCGCGATCTTGCTGCGCGACGGCAGCGTGCTCTCCGCCGGCGGCGAGACCAAGCAGACGACGTCCCAGATCTTCCACCCGCCCTATCTCTACTGGGGCCCGCGCCCGACGATCACCTCGGCGCCGGGGGAGATCGACTATGCAACGACGTTCGACGTCTTCACGCCCGACCCCGCCTCGATCCAGGCGGTGAATCTGCTCAGGCCGGGCGCGGTGACGCACGCCTACGACCAGTCGCAACGCTTCGTCCCGCTCTCCTTCACGGCCGCCGCGGACCGTGTCGTGGTGAACGCTCCAGAGGAGCCCTACGACGCCCCACCGGGGTACTACATGCTGTTCCTCATCTCGAACCAGGGCGTCCCCTCGATCGCCGAGTACGTCCGGGTGATGCCGGCGCCCTGGTGGTAAGGGGGCGATCACGCCGGGGCGTCGCGTGACCGCGCCGGGACGCGCTCGGGAAGGATCATCGGCACCAGCCGCTCGTGGCGCGCGCGCTTGAGCTCCTCGAGCTGGGCGCGCGCGGCGCGCTCCGCCTCCACCTGCCGGATGCGTCCGAGGCGGGCGCCGAGGGCGTCGTCACCGAGCTCGCGGCTCACTTGCGTCTCGGCGACGAGGCGATCGATGTGCTCGCGCACTTCGTCGAGGGCGCGGATGTCGGCGTCGGGCGCGAGCCCTTTCAGTGTCTCCTGGAGCCGCAGCCGCGCGCGGGCGTTGGCAAGGCGCGCGAGCATGCGCGCGCGCTCCTCGCGCAGGCGGGCAATCTCGTCCTGGAAGGCGACCAGGTTCTCCTTGGCGGCGTCGGCCTCACGGGTGAGCTCGGCGAGATCCGATCCGAGCCGATCGAGGTGCGTGGTGAGCGTGTCGCGGCGGTGGATGAGGGCGAGCGCCGCCGGGTCATCGTCCCGATCGACGGCGACCTCGAGCTGGCGGCGGATGCGCGCGAGCTCGCCCGTGTCGCGCTCGAGCTCCTTGGCGAGCTTGCCGCGCATGTAGAGCACCCCGGCCGCAGCCTGGCGGAGCGTCGCATACTGCCGCAGCCGCTCCTCGATGGCGGCCTCGTAGACCGCGTCGGGGCTGCGCTGCTCGCGTCGGCGCACCCAGCGCGCGAGGGTACCGCGGATCAGGTTCACGACGCGTGCTAGCAACGACATGGGCGACCTCCTGATGGCGTGTGCTCCGAGCTACTCCCGCCGGCCGGGGTCCTTCTCGGCGTCCTCGGCGGTGAGGCCGAGCTCCCGCATCTTCTGCTGGAAGTTCTGGCGGTACATGCCGACCTCCTCGGCCGCCTTGGTGATGTTGCCGCCGTGGCGGCGGAGCGCACGGGCGAGGAAGTCGCGCTCGAAGGCATGCACCATCCGCTCCTTTGCATCCTTGAACGCCATGCCCGACGGGGGCGGCGCCGTTGCGGCGGCGGAGGGCGCAACCGACGCCGACCGGGCATCGGCCCCATCGATCGATGCCGGGCTGGTGTCACCCGCCGTGTCGATCCCGGCGAAGAGATCCTCCGGCGTGATCTCGGCGCCCGGGGCCAGCAGGAGCGCGCGCTCGACCGACGAGCGTAGCTCGCGCACGTTGCCCTTCCATTCGCGGTCGAGGCAGGCGCGTAGCGCCGCGGCCGAGAGCGGCTTGACCGCGCGGCGGAAGCGCTCCGCCGCCTGGTGCAGAAAATGCTCGATCAGGAGCGGGATGTCCTCGGGCCGTGCCGCCAGCGGCGGAATGGCGAGCTCGACGACGTGGAGGCGGTAGTAGAGATCCTCACGGAAGCGCCCGGCGCGCACCGCCGCTTCCAGATCCTGATTCGTCGCCGCGTGCAGCCGCACGTCGACGCGGATCGGCGTGTTGCCCCCGACCCGCTCGACCTCCTTCTCCTGCAGGGCACGCAGGAGCTTCGCCTGCGTCTCGAGCGGCATGTCGCCCACCTCGTCGAGGAGCAGCGTGCCGCCGTCGGCCGCCTCGAACTTCCCCTCGCGGCGCGCCGTGGCGCCGGTGAACGCCCCGCGCTCGTGCCCAAAGAGCTCGCTCTCGACGAGCTCGCGGCTGAGCGCGGCGCAGTTCATCTTGATGAGCGGCTTCGTCCGCCGCCGGCCGCGATAGTGCAGCGCGTTGGCGACCAGCTCCTTCCCCGTCCCGCTCTGCCCGCGGATGAGCACCGTGACGTCGGTATCGGCGACCCGATCGATGGCCTCGAAGAGCCGCTGCATGACGGGGCTCTGGCCGACGAGCTGCTCGAAGCCGAAGGTGCCGTGGACCTGCTCGAGCAGGCGGCGATGGTCGCGCTTGAGCTTCACCGTCTCCATCACGCGCCGCACGACGACCCGCAGCTCGTCGTTGTCGAACGGCTTCGGCAGGTAGTCCGCGGCGCCGTGCTTCATCGCCTCGACCGCGATCTTCTCGGAGCCGTAGGCGGTGATCATGATCACCGCGAGATCGGGGTCCAGCCGGCGCGCGTGCTCGAGCACCTGCATGCCGCTCACACCCTTCATGCTGAGATCCGTGACGACGACGTGGAAGCTCCCGGTCTCGATGCGCTCGAGGGCCTCCTCGCCGCTCCCCGCCACCTCCACCTGGTAGCCCTCCCGCGCGAGCAGCCCCTTCAACGCGAGCCGCATCGCCTGCTCGTCGTCCACCACGAGCACGCGGCCTTGCATGGCGCCCTCCGGGTTCGCCATCGCGCTAGCCCTTCGCCGGCAGCGGCAGCGCGATCCGAAACTCCGCCCCGTGCCCCGGCTCGCTCACCACGTCGATGACGCCCTCGTGCGCCTCGACGGTCTTCTTCGCGATCGCCATGCCGAGCCCGGTGCCCGTCTCCTTGGTCGTGAAGAACGGATTGAAGATGCGGTCGATCCTGTCGGCGGGAATGCCGCAGCCGTTGTCGCGCACGCGCACGGTCGCGCGCCGGTCGCCGTTCTCGAGGAACAGATCGATGCGGCGGCCCTCGGCCACGCCGCCGAGCGCGTCGATGGCGTTGTCGAGCACGTTCACGAAGACGCCGCGCAGCTTCTCGGCGTCGGCGAGCACAGTCGGGCCGGTGATGTAGTTGCGCGCGATCGCGACTTTCGCCGCGTCGAGCTTGGCGCGGAGCTGGGTGAGGGCCGAGTCGACTACCGCGGCGAGGTTGACGGGCGCGAAGGCATAGTCCTCCTCCTTCGCGAACCGGAGGAGGTGCGAGATGCGCTGCTCCACCCGGTCGAGCTCGGTGAGCGCTACCTTGGCGTACTCGACGTTCTCGACCGAGGTGGGGTCCTCGCCCATCTGCTGCACCAGGCTCTTGGCGGCCGCGATGGGATTGCGGATCTCGTGGGCGATGCTCGAGGAGAGCTCGTCGATGCTCGCCTGCTTCTCCGTCTGCATCGTGACGCGCTCGCGCCGCAGCTCGCGCTCGACGGCACGGTCGAAGAAGCGCTCCTGCACGATCCGAGACCCGAAGACGGCCATGTAGTGCGACGCGACGCCGATGCCCCAGCCCATGGCGGGCCAGATGAACCAGGGATAGGCGGGCGTGGTGAGAATGTTGATCAGGGCGAGGAGCGCCATCACCCCCAGATAAGACACGAAGTGGATGTAGAAGCCGGCCTCGGCGGCGGCGCGCCGGCGCGCCCGGCGCACCGTTTCCGACTCCGTGGTATTCGCTGGCCCCTGCTCGCGGGCCGCCGCGGCACCAGCGGCGGGCGCGGTGCGAGCGGTCGCGTCGGTGCCGCTGTCCGCGGTGCCCGCGGCATCCGGCCCGTCTTCGCCGCGCCGCCGCTCCCGGCGCCGGCGGCGGGGTCCCCAGTGGTGCTCGAACTGGCGCGCGCGGTGCTCCGCTTGCCGCTGGAACTTCTCGCCCCACTGCCGATGCCACTCCTCGTGCCAGCTCACGCAGCTCGGGCCCATCGTGTCCTTCCTGCCGTCGATGCGGTGGTCACGCCGGTGCCGCCACAGACGGTGGGTGAAGTGGTGAAACAGGCATATCGCGATCAGGAATCCGAGAAAGGTCATGCATGCCTCTTCCGTGAAGGGGCAAAGAGTGTGCCAGATTCTAGGCGAACAGCGTGACGGCCGAAAAGGGCGCGTTTTGGGCCGCCGGCGGGCGGCGGCCGCATACTCCGGGCTGCGGTGGGCGAGCCGCGCTGCAGTCGCGGCGCTGCACCCCGCGGCTCGTCGCCGGCCGCCGGAGCTACGAGACCGGCCGCCGTTCTCACCGCCCGGCTAGAGAAGCGGCCTTGCCGTTCGCGCCCAACGAGCAATTGCGGGGTACGTTGCTGCCGTCGTTGCCCCCCGACCCCGACCGGCAGCGGACCTGATCCGTCAACCGGTCCGCGTTCTCGCGAATGACGTTGCGGCCGACGATGTTTCGATGGGATTGCCCGAGCTCGATGCCGCTGTCGCGCGCGGCGTCACGACCGTTACCCTCGACCTCGTTGTCCACCAGCTCGTTTCGATCCGCCGTCTCGAGATCGAGCCCGTCGGCCGCGTTGCGGTGCACCGTATTCTCGCGCAGGACGTTCCGATTGCTGTCGTCGAGCTCGATGCCGGCGGCGGCATTCTCGCGCACGGCGTTGCGCTCGAGCGTGTTGCGATCCGCTTCGATCAGGCCGATGCCGCCGCTGCGGTTCTCACGCACGACGTTCTCCGCGATCGCGCTCTCGGTCGCCTGCCGCAGGCGAATCCCCACGCCCGCGTTGCGGGTCACCAGGTTCTTCTGCACCGCGTTGTCGCGGCCGGCGAACAGCGTGATCCCCGCCGTCCCGCTTCGCGCCACGCAGTTGCAGGTGGCGCGGCTACCCTCGACCTCGCTCAGCTCGAGCCCATTGGTCTCGGCATCGACGAGATTGAGGTAGCGGATCTCGATGTCCCGCGAGCGCCGCACGCCGATGGCGCGATCACCGCCCCGGATCGTCGAGCGCAGATCCCCCGGGCTGAGCCCGTCGGCGGGGCACCCCGATGCGGCCGGCGGAACGCCCTGCACCGTCAGACCCACGCGCCGGGCGATCGTGACCGGGCCGGCACACATCCCCTCCACACTGATCGTCGCCCCGTCGGCCGCCGCATCGATGGCGGCTTGGAGATCGGTAAAGCGCCGGGACGACGAGCTCACCGTGACCGTGCAGGGCGCGACGCCGACGTCGCCGCACGACGCCACGCACTCGGGGCGCGGAGCGTGGGTGCAGCCGGCGGCCGCGTCGCAGCCGTCCTCGGTGCACGGATTGCCGTCCTCGCAGTCGGCGGGCCGTCCGCTCACACAGCGTCCGCCGCCGCAGCGATCGCCCGTGGTGCACGCGTCGCCGTCATCGCAGGAAGCGGCGTTGTCGCGGTGGATGCAGCCCTGAGCCGGGTCGCACGCGTCGTCACTGCACGCGTTGCCGTCGTCGCAACCGACCGCCTGGCCGGCCACACAGCGCCCGCCGGCGCAGCGGTCGCCCGTGGTGCACGCGTTCTGGTCGTCGCACAGCGCGGCGTTCCCGGTGTGGACACAGCCGGTGGCCGGCGCGCACGCATCGGTCGTGCAGGAATTGCCGTCGTCACACGCGCGCGGTGGGCCGCCGGCACACCGCCCGTCCGCGCACACGTCGCTGACGGTACAGGCGTTGCCGTCGTCACACTCGCCCGTGTTTTCTTCGTAGACACATCCCTTGAGCGGCTCGCAGCCATCGCGGGTGCACACGTTGCCGTCGTCGCACGGCAGCGCCCGGCCGCCGCCGCACTTCCCGGCGCCGCAGGCGTCCCCGATGGTGCACGCGTTCTGGTCGTCGCACGGATCGTCGTTGCTGGTATGAACGCATCCCGCAGACCGCTCACACCAGTCGTCGGTGCAGATGTTGCCATCGTCGCAGCGCAGCGGCGGGCCGCCCACGCACTGGCGGCCGGCGCAGCGGTCGCCGGTGGTGCACGGGTCGTCATCGTCACACGCGGCGGTGTTGCCGATATGGACACAGCCGATGGCCGGCGCGCACGTATCGTCGGTGCAGGGCTTGTCGTCGTCGCAGTCGCGCGGCGGCCCCCCCGCGCAGCGCCGGTCCGCACACCGGTCGTCCCGTGTGCACAGGTTACCGTCGTCGCACTTGGCGGCATTCTCGGCATAGCGGCAGCCGGTCGCCCGGTCGCAGGTATCGTCGGTACAGGGATTGCCGTCGTCGCAGCCGACAGCCTGGCCGCCCGTGCACCGGCCACGGGCGCACACGTCGCCCGTCGTGCACGCGTTGCCGTCGTCGCACGACGCCTGGTTGCTTGCGTGAACGCAGCCCCGGGCAGGGTCGGGCGCGTCGTCAGTGCAGGGATTGCCGTCGTTGCAATCGGGCCCCGAGCCGCTGCCGCAGCGCCCATCGGTGCACCGATCGCCGGTGGTCCAGCGGCTGCCGTCCTCGCAGGGAGCCGTGTTGGCCGCGTGCACGCAGCCGGCGGCAGGCTCGCACGTATCATCGGTACACACGTTCCGATCATCACAGCGCTGCCGCGGACCAGCAGCGCAGCGCCCGCCGGCGCAGCGGTCCTCGGTCGTGCACGCGTCGCCATCGTCACACGGCACACGGTTGGGGGTGCTGACGCACCCCTTGCCGCGATCGCAGCGGTCGTCGGTACAGGGGTTGCCGTCGTCACAGTCGAGCGACGGTACACCGGCGCAGCGCCCGGCCGCGCACCGGTCGCCGGTGGTACAGGCATCGGCATCGTCGCACGTGGCATCGTTGGGATCGTGGCGGCAGCCGGCTGCGGGATCGCACGCATCGTCCGTGCACGCGTTGCCGTCGTCACAGCCGACCGGCGCTCCCGCTGCACAGCGGCCGGCCGCACAGGCATCCCCCCGCGTACACGCGTTCCGGTCGTCACACGGGGCGCTGTTGTCGACGTGCCCGCAGCCGGTCCGGGCATCGCAGCGATCCGTCGTGCAGGCGTTGCCGTCGTCGCAGGCGATGGCCGGGCCGCCCGTGCACCGGCCGCGCGCGCACACGTCGCGCGTCGTGCAGGCGTTGCCGTCGTCGCACGGCGCGGTGTTCCCGGCGTGCACGCAGCCACGCGTCCGGTCGAAGCTATCGTCGGTGCACACGTTGCCGTCGTCGCAGTCGGGCGGCGCGCCACTGCCGCAACGCCCGCCGGCGCACCGATCGCCCGTCGTCCACCGGCTCCCATCCTCGCAGGGCGCCGCGTTGTCCGTGTGCACGCAGCCGGCGGCCGGCTCGCACCTATCATCGGTGCACACGTTGCGGTCGTCGCAGCGCCGCGGCAAGCCGCCGGCGCAGCGGCCGCCGGCGCAGCGAGCCTCGGTCGTGCAGGCGTTGCCGTCGTCGCAGGGGGCCCGGTTCGGGCTCGAGACGCACCCCTTCTTCGGGTCGCACCGGTCGTCGGTACACGGGTTACCGTCGTCGCAATCGAGCGCCGCCGCGCCAACGCACCGGCCGGCGGCGCACACGTCCCCCGTCGTGCACGCGCTGCCGTCATCGCACGGTGCGGCGTTGGGCGCATGGACGCAACCCGTCGCCGGCGCGCAGCTGTCATCCGTGCACGGATTGCGATCGTCGCACGCGAGGAGCGCGCCGCTCACGCATTGACCGTCGGCGCAAGTATCACCTCGCGTGCACGCGTTCCCATCGTCGCACGCTCGGCGATTGCCCGCGTGGGTGCACCCGGCGGCGCGCTCGCAGGCATCGTCCGTGCAGGGGTTGCCGTCGTCACAGCTCACGCGCGCGCCGCCCGCGCACTTGCCGCGCGCACACGTATCGCCCGTCGTGCACGCGCTCCCGTCGTCGCACGGCGCGGCGTTGGGCGTATGCGTGCAACCCTTCGCCGGCGTGCAGCCGTCGTCCGTGCACGCGTTGCCGTCGTCGCAGGCAGGCGGCGCGCCGCCCACGCAGCGACCGTCCGCACAGCGGTCGCCCGTGGTGCAGGCATCGCCATCGTTACACGGTGCGTCGTTGCTGGTGTGCAGGCAGCCCGCCTCCGGATCGCAGCCATCGTCCGTGCAGCGGTCACGGTCGTCACAATCGAGCGGCCGGCCACCGACACAGCGCCCGCCGACACACCTGTCGGCCGTGGTGCAGGCGTTCGCGTCGTCGCACCGCCCGGCCGTATTGACGTGCACACAGCCCGTTCGCGGAGTGCAGCGGTCGGCCGTGCACGGGTTGGCATCGTCACAGTCGGGCGCCGGCCCGCCCACGCAACGGCCGGCGGCGCACGTGTCCCCGGTCGTGCAGGCGTTGCCGTCGTCACAGGAGGCGGCGTTGTTGACGCGGACGCAGCCCGCCTGTGGATCGCAGCGGTCGTCCGTGCACGGGTTGCCGTCGTCGCACCCGACCGCCGCGCCGCTCGCGCAGCGGCCGGCGGTGCAGACGTCGCCCGTCGTGCACGCGTTGCCATCGTCACAGGGGGCGCGGTTGTCGACGCGGACGCAGCCCACCTGCGGATCACAGCGGTCGTCCGTGCACGGATTGCCGTCGTCGCACCCGACCGGCGCGCTACTCGCGCACCGGCCGCGCGCACACCCGTCGCCCGTGGTGCAGGCGTTGCCGTCGTCACAGGAAGCAGTGTTGTGCCCGTGGACACACCCGGTCCGGGGCTCGCACCGGTCGTCCGTGCACGGATTGCCGTCGTCGCACCCGACCGGCGCGCCGCTCGCGCACCGGCCGGCGGCGCACCGGTCGCCGGCGGTGCACGCGTCGGCATCGTCGCACGGCGCCGCGTTGTTGCGGTGCTGGCAGCCCGCCTCGGGCGCGCAGGTATCGTCCGTGCAGCCGTTGCCGTCGTCGCACCCGAGGGGCGTCCCGCCGACGCACCGGCCGCCCACGCACTTGTCAGCCGTGGTGCAGGCGTTCTCGTCGTCGCAGGGGGCCACCACGTTGGTGTGCACACAGCCGCCTTCGGGCTTGCACCCATCGCCCGTGCACGGATTTCCGTCTTCGCAATCGAGCGGCGGGCCGCCGGCGCACCGCCCGCCGGCACAGGTGTCGTCCGTCGTGCAGGCGTCATTGTCGTTGCAGGGCGCCACATTGTCGGCGTGCCGGCAGCCCGCCGCAGGGTCGCAGCTGTCGTCCGTGCAGGGGTTCCCGTCCTCACAGTCGGTGGCAAAGCCCGGGAGACACTGTCCGCCCACGCACGCATCGCCATGCGTACAGGCATCCCCGTCGTTGCACGGGCCAACCCGGAAGGTGTGCGAACAGATCGAGGCCCAGTCGCACGTGTCGTGCGTGCAGCCGTTGCCGTCGTCGCATTGCGTCCGCGGATCGGCCGCCTGGTTGTCGCACGGCGTGCCGAGCGTAAGCCGGTAGGCGCCGGCCGCGCCGGCGCGATCCGCCGTGACCTCGATGACGTAGGTGCCGTCCGCCGGCAGCTTGAAGGCGCCGAGCCCGACCGGCAGGCGTGCCACGGAGCCCACCGGCCCCGCGCGCGCCAGCGCCCGGGCGTCGGCCTCGCGAATCAACACCAGAAACGGCCGGAACGTCCCCGACTCCGCCGCAATCACCACCCGCTGGCCGGCAACGCCCGTGAACTGGTGGCGGTCCGAGAGAAAACGTTGCCCCTGTGACGAGGGACAGTCGGTCTCGTCGAGGACACCCTGTGCCGGCTGCCCTTCCACGATGGCCGACGCCGTGCAGGGAGGCTCCTCGGCACTCGCGCGGCAGGTAAGGCCGAGCAGCGTCGCGCCCATGACTGCCACGAGAGCCAGCCACGAGACGCGCGGCCCGCGCTCGAGTCGAAGTGCTCGCCCGCCATCCACGGTCGATGTGCCCTCGATGCGGAGAGGCTCGTTTTCCCGGCCCTGGACCCACCGGACGCGCCGGCCCAGGTGCCGGGGCCCGCTATTAAACCCTTGACAAGGGAGGGCGCGTCCAGCGACGGGCGTATTATACCCCCGCCAGCGGCGTCAATCCGAGCTGAAAAAGGGTACTGTCCTGAAAAAGCGGCCCCGCCAAGGAAGCGCCGCGCCAAGAGACACGGACGCCCCGCCGCGTCACGCCGAGATTCCCGCGCGCCGGCTTGCAGCAAACCAAGGGGGCGGGGCAGAGATGCGCCGCACGGGTGAGCGGCTGGACTCGTAGCCCGCCCCGCATCCGCACGGGGCACTGGCCGGGCGTCTTCTCGACGGGCCCGCGGGCCGGGAATGGGAATCCCTGGCCCGCCTCGGAGAAGCGCTCCGTGGCCGGGCCAGGGATCGTCGGTCAATCGTCGTCGCGGTCGTCGTCGTGATCGTCGTCGCGGTCGTCGTCATCGTCGTGATCGCGGCCCCGCGCGGCGTCATCGACGATGCGGACGCACAGTCCGCCCACGCGCAGCGTGGCGTAGATGTCGTCGCCGGCCTCTCGGGGCAGAGGCCGTATCCAGCCGTGGGTCTCGAAGAGCGCCGTGCCGCGCCGGTCGAGGCTGAGGCGGCCGATGGTGAGCCCGGCCGGTGCATCGGCGAGGCGCTTGCGGAAGCCATAGGAGCGCTGGCCGATCCGTAGCCAGTGCGCCGACTCGATCGTGGCGCAGAAGAGCTGCCCGTTGCGATCCGCGATCTGTAGCGAGGTGTCCCCCGACATCGGATCGAGGCTCGCGGGCGGCACCGGCCCGAACACCGTCTTGAACTGGAGCCGTTGCCACGGGCGCTTGGTCTGGGCCTTGAACTTCAGCGAGCTCGCCCGCAGCGTGATTCCCCGCGTGCAGCACTCGCTGTCCTCGTAGTCCGTCCGGCCGTCGCCGTCGTTGTCGAGGCAGTCGCCGCAGATCTCCGGCCGGCAGCGCGGGGCATCCCCGCAGTTCGGATCGTCGCAGTCGATGAGCGTGTCGCAGTCGTTGTCGATGGTGTCACCGCAGACCTCGACCATCGCCACACAGGGCCCACAGTTCGGGATGTCGGCGTGTCGGCACGCCCCCCCGGCGCAGCCGTCGCGCGTGCACTCGTTGCCGTCGTCGCATCCCTCGGCCCCGGCGCAGGGCGTGCAGCCCGGGATCGCCGTGATCTTGCAGCTGCCCTCGGGCGCGCAGCGCTCCGCGGTGCAGGCGTTCCGATCGTCGCAGTCGGCGGCGGTGGCGCAGGGCACGCAGTCCTGGATCTCGCGGTGGCCGCAGGTGCCTTCCGGGGTGCAGACATCGTCGGTACAGGCCTGATGATCGTCACACTCGATGGCGCTGGCGCACGGAACGCAGCCCGGCATCTCGCGGCGCCTGCAGCGGCCGCGCTCACAGTGCTCGAGCGTGCAGCCGTTGCCGTCGCTGCAGATCGTGTCGTCCAGGCAAGGCACGCAGCTCGGGATCGGCTGCTCGCCGCAGCGACCCGCGGTGCAGACGGCCTCGGTGCAGGCACCGGCGGCCGGGCAGTCGGCCGCCGTCACGCAGGGCCGGCAGTCATCGATCGGCCGGTGCTTGCAGACGCCCTCGACACAGAGATCGGCGGTGCAGCCGTTCTGGTCGTCGCAGCGTGTGGCCGCGGTATCGGGCACGCACGGCTGACAGCCGAGAATGGGCGTGTGGGTGCAGCCCGTCTGCGGATCGCAGCGATCCTCGGTGCACGCGTTCGCGTCGTCGCACCGCATCGGTCCGCTCACGCAGCCAGCCCGCTCGTCGCACCGGTCGGCCGTGCAGGCGTCGTGATCGTCGCAGACGACCGGGACGTGGCGGCAGCCCACCGCAGGATCGCAGGCATCCACGGTGCACGCGCTGCCGTCGTCGCAGGTGAGCGGCCGGTGCATACAGCCCTGCGCCGGATCGCAGGTATCCACGGTACACGCGTCCAGGTCATCGCAGCGCACCGGGCGGGTCACACAGCCCTGCATCGGGTCGCAGGCATCCATGGTGCACGCGTCCCCGTCGTCGCAGCGGACGGGCTCGTGGGCGCAGCCCTGCATCGGCTCGCAGCGGTCCGCGGTGCAGGCGTTGCGATCGTCGCAGGTCATGGGCCGGCTCATGCAGCCCCCGATCGGGTCGCAGACGTCCTCCGTGCAGGCATCGCCGTCGTCACACACGGTGCGGATGTTGATGCAGCCACGCCCCGGGTCACACGAGTCGGTGGTGCAGACGTTCTGGTCGTTGCAGTCGAGAGTGCGGTGCACGCAGCCCGCGGCCGGGTCGCACGCGTCGGCGGTGCAAGCGTTCTGGTCGTCGCACGACACGGGCCGGTGCACACAGCCCTGGCTCGGATCACACGCATCCTCGGTGCAGATGCTGCCGTCGTCGCAGCGAATCGGCTCGTGGACGCAGCCTTGGACTGGATCGCAGGCATCCGCCGTGCAGGCATTGCCGTCGTCGCAGGCGAGCGGCCGGCTCACACAGCCCTGGGACCGGTCGCACGCATCCACCGTGCAGCGGTTCTCATCGTCGCAGCGGATGGGCTCGTGCAGGCAGCCCCGCGCCGGATCGCAGAAGTCGGTGGTGCAGGCGTCGTGGTCGTCACAGGTCACCGGCCGGGTGACACAGCCTTGCATCGGATCGCACGCGTCGGCCGTGCAGGCATCCCCGTCGTCGCAGGTGATGGCCTGGTTCACGCAGCCGCGCGCCGGATCGCACGCGTCCCGGGTGCATACGCTCCGGTCGTCGCAGTCGAGCGCCCGGTGCATGCAGCCCGCCATCGGGTCGCATGCATCGGCCGTGCAGGCATCGCCGTCGTCGCAGCGGACGGCGAGGCTGACGCAGCCGCGCGCCGGATCACACATGTCCCGGGTGCACACGTTGCCGTCGTCGCAGCTCATCGGCCGGCTCATGCAGCCCGTGATCGGGTGGCAGGCGTCCTCGGTGCAGGCGTTGCCGTCGTCGCACACCACGTCCCGATGGACGCAACCCTGCGCCGGATCGCACGCGTCCGTCGTGCACGCGTTCCCGTCGGTGCACGAGATCGGCTCATGCATGCACCCCCGCATCGGGTCGCAGGCGTCCCGCGTGCAGGCGTCACGATCGTCACAGTGCATGGGCTCGCTCACGCAGCCGCGCACCTTGTCGCAGGCGTCGACCGTGCAGGCATCGCCGTCGTCGCAGCGGATGGCCTCTGCAAGGCAGCCCCGCATCGGATCGCAGCTGTCGGTGGTACAGGCGTTCTGGTCGTCGCAGGTCATGGGTCGGGCGATGCAGCCCTGCGTCGGGTCGCACGCGTCGGTCGTGCAGGCATCGCCGTCGTCACAGCGGATGAGCTCGTTCACGCAGCCCCGGGTCGGGTCACAGCGGTCCGTGGTGCAAGCGTTGTGGTCATTGCAGTCGACCGGCCGGTTCAGGCAGCCCTGCGCCGGGTCGCAGGCATCGGCTGTGCAGGCATTGCCGTCGTCGCAGCGCACAGGCTCGTTGACACAGCCGCGCGCCGGGTCGCAGCGGTCCGTGGTGCAGGCAGTCTGGTCGTTGCAATCGAGGGCGCGATGCATGCACCCCGCGGCGAGATCGCACGCGTCGGTGGTGCAGGCATTGCCATCGTCGCACGAGATGCGCTCGTAGGTGCAGCCGCGCGCCCGGTCGCAGGCGTCCCGCGTGCAGGCGTTGCCGTCATCGCAGCCGATGGCGATGTGCACGCAGCCCCGCTGCGGGTCGCAGGTGTCCTGGGTGCAGGCGTTCTGGTCGTCGCAGTCGAGCGGGCGGCGCACGCAGCCGGCGACCGGATCACAGTGATCCGCGGTGCAGGCGTTACCATCCTCGCAGGCGATCGCGGCATGAAGGCAGCCGACTGCCGGGTCGCAGCGGTCCACGGTGCACACGCTGTTGTCATCACAGTGCTGCGGCCGGCTGAAGCAGCCGCGCACCGGGTCGCACACATCCTCGGTGCATCCGTCGCCGTCGTCGCAGGGAATGGGCCGGAAGACACAGCCCTCCTCGGGAAAGCAGAAGTCATCGGTGCAGATGCTCTGGTCGTTGCACTCCTTGGGGAAGCTCCGGCAGCCGAGCTGCGGGAAGCACCGGTCGTCGGTGCAGGCGTTGCCGTCGTCGCAGCTCGTGGGGACGTGGATGCATGCGCCCGTCGCGTCGGAGACGTCGTGGGTGCAGAAGTTCTGATCGTCGCACGCGACCGCCAGCGCGGCCGATCGCGTCGCCGTCGAGTCCTGTTCGCTGCCGGCGACGGTGAGATTCATCACCTCGACGCTGCCGAAGCGATCGCCGACGTGGATCTCGTCGCATGCCGTCTGGAAGCGAACCTCCTCGAGCTCGCGGCCCCACCTGGTCATGATGCGGACGCGCAATGACGACCCGTATGCGTACCGGCCGGCGGAGCCCGCCGCAGCGGCCACGTAGTCGCCGATGGTGACCCCCGAGACGTCGGTGTAGACGCGGTCGGAATCGCGCCCGTCGCGGATCTGGATACGCACCGGGCTCGCGCCGTTGGCGGCGCCGCGGCAGCGCATATCGCCGTCCTGGTCGTTGGTCGTGCCCGCGCACCCGAGCCCCGTGTAGCGGAGCACAATCCCGGACAACCCGCCGGAGCAGCCGGCGGCGTATTCGTGCTCATCTGCGTGGGCGGCGGAGGCGGCGAGCAGGAGGGCGGAAACAAGCCCCGTCATCAGGGCCAGAGACCTACGACAGCCAGCGGATTCAATCACGATGTTCCTCTCCTCGGTCGCCCTCACCTCGCAGGTTCCATCGCGAAGGGTTGCGGCAGGGCGACGCGCGTTGCGACTCGGGAGCGGATAGTTTCAACAGGAATGCCAGGCCGGCGGAGCACCGGCGTGCGACGGCTCGCCGGTTGCGCAGCACCGCCATCCCGGCCCGATCGAGCCGAAAGCCGGCATCCGTATGCCTCGGTACATCACGGACTTAGCCGCGCGGGGCGAGAACCCCCTTTGCGAGTGATCAGGCGTCGGAGTTGGCGACCGGCACGGCGAACACGTGTTCACGCGCCACGAGCTGCGCCGTGTCCCGCGGGCGGCGCCCCTCGTGCGCATGCGCACGATCTCGCAGCCCGGACCGGTCGCCGTACGGCTTGCTGCAACATCGAGTGACGCATCGGCCCCGGCATCCCCCACGGCATCCGCCGGCCCATCGACCCGCGGCCTGGCTGTCACCCGCCCACCGAGGATGGAAGCCCCCAAACGCGTGCGCGAACGCCCGCGCGTTGACCACGGCAGACCGCTCTCCTACGATGGCGCCGTGGCCACGGAGATCTCGGTTGCCGTGCTGACGCTGATACTCGCCGAGCCGGTGATGGCCGTCGTCCATCGCTTCGTCTTCCACGGGCCGCTCTGGTGCTCGCACGAATCACATCACGAACACCCGACCGCGCGCCGGATCGTTGCCAACGACCTACTCTGGCTCTGGCCCCTGCTTGGCTCCACCGCACTCGTCACCTTCGGCGGTCCGGCGCTCGCCGGCGCCGGCATCGGCATCGCCGCGTACATCGGCGCCTACATCTTTATGCACGATGGCGTCGCGCACGGCCGGTTCTGGGTTCCAGCGTTCATTAGGCGCACGCGGGTCTGCCGGCTGCTGGCCGAGACGCACCATCTCCATCACCGAGGAGGACGGCATGGGGGCGCGTCTCCCTTCGCCGTATACGCCGCCGCGCTCGAGCACGGCTGGCACGTGACCCAGGACTTCGTACCCGCGCCGAAGCCGTGCGTGCCCGCCCACATGGTGAGGGCGCGATTTGCCGCAGCGTGCTTCGTGCTTGCCACCGCGCTCACGGCCACGGCCATGGCCGGACCGGGCCGCCGGTGCCGGCAGCTGTGCGAGGATAACGCCGGCATCTGCAAGGCGACTGCAGCCGCGTGCAAGACGGCCGCCGCGGCCACCTACGACGCCGCGCGAGCGGACTGCGCCGACCTGGATGCGAGTGGGGCCTGCCGGCGGGCCGCACGGGCCGATCGCCGTACGGCTCGGCAGGCATGCCGGAGCAAAGCCCAGGCATGCCGCGTCGCGCCACTCGACGACTGCCGCCGCGCCGCGAAGGAGCCGGTCGTCGAGCAGAACGTCGACCTGTCGAGCTGCCCCACTACGCCGGCGCCGGCGTGCTCGGGGCTCGGGCCGGACGAGGAGTGCACCGATCCGCTCCATCCGGCCGATCGCTTTTTCTGGGATACGCTGCACGCCGGTGACTACGGCGCCATCCCCGAGGTACTGCGCCAACTCGCCGCCGGTCTCGCGGAACGGCCCGCCGATCCGAGTCTCACGCGCCACGTCGCCTGGGCCAACATCTGGCGCCTCGCCGAGAACGCGCGCGGCACGATCAAGCTCGGCGAGCTGCTCCAGAGCCTGCAGGTGGCGCGGCCGACCTTCGCCCTGGCCCGCGAGCTCGAGCCGGGCGATCCGCGGATCCTCGGCTTCCTCGCATCGATCACCTTCCAGGAGGGTTTCATCCTCGGCGACGACACGCTTCGCGCCGAGGGGCTGGCGCTCCTCGAGGACGCCATCGACGCCTGGCCCGAGTTCAACTACTTCACCGCCGGCTACATGCTGAGCCAGTTGCCGGCCGACTCCGAGGAATTCCGGCGCGGTCTCGAGTACCAGTGGAAGAACATCGACGTCTGCTCCGGCAAGATCGTCGATCGCGGGGATCCCGAGTTCGCCAGCATCCGCGAGCGGGAGACACACGTCGGCCGCCAACGCGTCTGCTGGAACTCCTGGATCGCGCCGTTCAACCTCGAAGGATTCTTCCTGAACGTCGGCGACATGCTGGTGAAGAGCGGGGACTGGCAGGCCGGGATCGTCGCCTACGAATCGGCGAAGCTCTCCGCCTCCTACGAGCGCTGGCCGTACCGCGCGATGCTCGAGGAACGCGTGCGGTCCGCCGAGGCCAACGTGGTTGCGTTCCGCAGCGACCCGCCCGTCCCCGGCAAGACCATCGTCTTCAGCTCCGCCTACTCGTGCATGGTGTGCCACCAGGCGCGGTGACGCGGGGCCGGCTACCAGCTTGAAACACCGGACGACCGACGAGCGAGCGCCGTCTGGATCACAGGACCGCGCCAAGGACCTTAGAGGGGGTCGTCACGCCTCCGACATCACCAAATCGTCTTGACGTGCCGGTACGCGCGAATCGCGCGATCGCTCGTCACCAGTGGGGCCCGGAGACGACGCGCAAGGGCAACGATGATCCGATCGGCGGGATCACGGTGGAAGGGCTCTGGAAGGAGGGCGCTCTCGAGGGCATCGACGGGATCCACCGGCAGGACGGCGGTGCCGGGGTAGGCCCGTGCGAGCGCGAACCACGAGCGAGGATCGCGGTCGAGCGTCAGCTTGCCGAGCTGGATCTTGACCGCGACTTCCCAGACCGAGATCGCCGAGATGACGACCCCGCTCGCCGGCTCTTCGGCGGCTAGCGCGCGGCGCGCTCGCGCGGTGAGGCGGCCTGGGTCGCTCAGGTGCCAGAGCCAGACCGCGGTATCGAGCACAATCACCGGGGAAAGGCGCTCCAGAGCTCATCGAGCGGGGCGTCGAAATCATCGGCCATGTGGAGGACCGATCCGCGCAGCGGGTGACCGGCCTGCGCCGTCCCGGCGTCCGAGGCGCGCAGCAGGCGGACGTACGGCTTGCCCCGCCGGGTGACGAGAACCTGTTCACCCTTCGCTGCGCGCGCCATGGTGGCACGGAGCTTTGCCCGGAACTCCCGGGTCGTCGTCGATCGCATGTGTACACTATAGATGCTTGTGTGTACGCATACAAGGCCGGCGGCGGGTCACCTCGTCGCGCTCCGCTCTTCCGCCCTTCCGTGGACGACTTTACGGGCCGCGGAGGAGAAGAAGATGGCGGACACTCAACGCCGGCTCGCGTGGCACGGCATGCTCCTCTTCCTTCTCGGCCTCCTCACCTTCCTCATCGCCCTGGCGGCTGTGTGGGGTTGGGTCACGCTCACGCCCACGACCGCGGCAACCTACTGGCTCGCCGTTGGCGGCAGCTACGCGAACTGCATCTTCCTGCTCCTTGCCGGTGTATTCGGGACCAGCCGCTCGACCCCGTTACACGGCGCGGGCCACGCCGGCTCCCCGTGGCAGGAGAGTCTCGTCTACGCGGGGCTGGCCGCCGGCGCGCTGGCGGTGCTTGTTGCGTCGGCGCTGGTGCTGTGGGGGTTGCGGAGGCGGTGAGGCGCTCTTCGGGAGCTCCGCGAACAAGCACGCATGTCGCTACCGCGGTCTTGACACGCCTCCGCTCGAGCGCGAGGAAGGCCGACGATGTCGCTCGAACGGATGCTGTCCCCCTTGGTGCCGCAGCGTATCCGCGCGCGCGGGCGGGAGTACTTCGAGCACGGTGCGGTGCGGCTCGCCGGGACCTCGGGGCCCGAGGTCTCGGCCCGCGTCCACGGAAGCGGGATCTACGACGTCACGCTGCGGTCGAGGGGCGCGACGCTCGAAGTGGTCTGCTCCTGCCCCTACTACGCACGCGAGCTCGCGGCGTGCAAACACGTGTGGGCGACGGTGCTCGCCGCCGACGCCGCCGCAGGCCAACCGGGCGGAGCGGCCTCGGCCCAGACGGCCGCGAATCGCTCCCGCGCCATCACGGAGCTCGCCGTCCCCGATGAGATCCTGGACCAAGCGCTTCTCGCCGAGGACGAGGCCTTCGACGAGGAGGGTTTCGACGCCGAGCGCGCCGGAGGTGACGTTCGCGGATTCGATCCCGCATCCTTCAACGCTGACCCTGGACATCCAACGAATCGGAAGCGCGAGCCCACCTGGCGCGATCGTCTCCTCGCGCTGGGCTCTGCCTTTCAGGAGGCATCCCGCGACCCGCGGGATCAGTGGCCGCTCGGAAAGGAGATCCTCTACGCGATCGACGTCAACGCAACCCTGGCCGAATCCCGCCTCGCCCTCGACGTGCTCGGCCGCACCCGCAAGCAGAGCGGCGACTGGTCGAAGCCGCAGCCGGCGCGGATGTCCAGCGCCACGGTCGGGACACTTCCGGATGCCGCCGACCGCGAGATTCTGAGCATCCTCCGCGGCGCGCAGCTGAGCCCCTACTGGTACTCCGGCTACGGTCCGGGCGACCAGCTGCCGCTCAGCTTCCGGCTCTCGGTGCCGCTCAGCGATCTCGTCGTGCCGCTGGCGTGTCGCACCGGCCGCTGCGTGCTGCGCGGCCCGAAGCCCGACGCGCCGCTGCGGTCGCTCGCGTGGGACGACGGGCCCCCGTGGGAGCTGTGGGTCGAGGTGCACACCGACGACGCATGCAAGGAGCACGTGCTGCGCGGCATGCTCCGGCGCGGACCGGAGCGCATGGATCTCGCGATGCCGGTGCTGCTCTTCGCCGGCGGGCTCGTCTTCACCGCCGAGCGCGCCGCCCGCTTCGACGATCGCGGCGCCTTCGCCTGGGCCGCTCTGCTGCGCCGTACCCCGGAGATCCGCGTGCCGCGCGGCGAGTCCGCGGCGCTCCTCGAGGAGATCCTGCGCACGCCGCGGCTGCCGCGGCTCGACCTGCCGCCGGAGCTGTCCTTCGAAGAAGTACGCCCGGCGCCGCGCCCCCGGCTCCACCTCCGCCGGCCTGAGCAGCGGGCCTGGGGCGGGGACCGGCTGCTCGCCGAGCTGTCCTTCGACTACGGCGGCGCCGTGATTCCGGAGGAGGACGCGGGCGGCGGGATCTACGACCCCGTCGCCCGTCGCCGCATCCTGCGCAATGCGGACGCCGAGCGGGCCGCCAGGGCGCGTCTCGCGGCGCTCGGCGCCCGCCACATCTATTCGTACTACGACGGCCACCCCGTGCGGCAGCTCACGCCGCGCCACGTGCCGCGTGCGGTCCACACCCTCCTCGGCGAGGGCTGGCACGTCGAGGCCGAGGGCAGGCTCTACCACCGGCCGGGCGCCATCAACGTAACCGTGACCTCGGGGATCGACTGGTTCGATCTCGAGGGGACGGTCGCGTACGGCGAGCAGAGCGCCAGTCTGCCCGCGCTGCTGGCCGCGCTCCGGCGCGGCGAGACGCTCGTCCGGCTCGGGGACGGGAGCTTCGGCATGCTGCCCGAAGAGTGGCTGCGGAAGTACGCGCCCATCGGCGCGCTCGGCACGACCGCGGGCGATGCGGTCCGCTTCGGCCGCGCGCAGGTGGGGCTGCTCGACGCACTGCTCGCCGCCATGCCGGAGGCGCGCTGCGACGCGACCTTCGCCGCCGCTCGCGACGAGATCACGCGCTTCGGCGGTGTCGAGCCGGCCGATCTGCCCCCGTCCTTCACCGGTGCGCTCCGGCCCTACCAGCGCGAGGGGCTCGGCTGGATGCATTTTCTCGAGCGCTTCCGCTTCGGCGGCTGCCTCGCCGACGACATGGGGCTCGGCAAGACCGTCCAAGCCCTGGCGCTGCTCGAGGCGCGCCGCTGCGCCCGGGCCGGCGGCCCACGACCTTCGCTCGTCGTCGCCCCACGCTCGCTCGTCTTCAACTGGAAGGCAGAAGCGGCGCGATTCACGCCGGCGCTGCGTGTGCTCGATCACACGGGAACGGGACGCGCCCGCACCGCCGCCGCCTTCGACGACTACGATCTCGTGCTCACCACCTACGGAACATTGCGGCGCGACGCCGCCCACCTGCGTGAGGCCCGCTTCGCCTGGGTGATTCTCGACGAGGCGCAGGCGATCAAGAACGCCGCCTCCGCGTCGGCCAAGGCGGCGCGCCTGCTACAGGCCAACCATCGGCTGGCGCTGAGCGGCACGCCGATCGAGAACCATCTCGGCGAGCTGTGGAGCCTCTTCGAGTTCCTGAACCCCGGGATGCTCGGCGCGGCATCCGTGTTTCGGTCGATGAGCGGCGGCCCGACGCGCGAGCTGCCAGAGGGTGGCCGCGAGCTGCTCACCCGCGCGCTCCGGCCCTTTCTGCTGCGGCGCACGAAGGAGCAAGTGGCCAAGGACCTGCCGCCGCGCACCGAGCAGACGATCATGACGGAGCTCGACAAGCCACAACGCCGCCTCTACGACGAGCTGCGCGACCACTACCGCCAGGCGCTGCACGCGCGGATCGAGCGCGACGGCCTCGCCCGCGCCAAGATCCAGGTGCTTGAGGCGCTGCTGCGCCTGCGGCAGGCGGCCTGCCACCCGGGGCTCATCGATCGCGCGCGCGCCGGCGAACCGAGCGCCAAGCTCGACGCCCTCCTGCCGACGCTCGAAGAGGTGCTGGCCGAGGGCCACAAGGCACTGGTCTTCTCGCAGTTCACGAGCTTTCTCGCCATCGTGCGCCGCGCCCTCGACGCTGCCGGCGTCGCGTACGAGTACCTCGACGGCCGCACGCGCGACCGCGCCGCGCGCGTCGAGCGCTTCCAGAACGATTCCGCCTGCCGCCTGTTCCTTATCAGCCTCAAGGCCGGCGGCCTCGGCCTCAACCTCACCGCGGCCGAGTACGTGTTTCTTCTGGATCCCTGGTGGAACCCCGCCGTCGAAGCGCAGGCGATCGACCGCAGCCACCGCATCGGCCAGAGCCGCCAGGTCTTCGCCTACCGCCTCATCGCCCGTGACACGGTCGAGGAGAAGGTCCTCGAGCTACAGCGCCGCAAGCGCGATCTCGCCGCCGCCATCCTGACCGACGAGAACAGCCTGATTCGCAGCCTCTCGCGGGAGGATCTGGAGCTGCTGTTGTCGTGAGGGAAGCTACGAGGCATCGGCACCACGACGTTGCCGAGGGCCACTGCCCGCACCTCCGCCGCTTCGGAAACGAGGCAGTATTCCGGTTCAGAATACTTTTCTATCGTTGACACGACCGTCGACCCCATGGCAGTTGGTAGCCGTGACCCAGGGTGGCTAGAGACCTGGTTCCTAGGGCGCTACTGGCGAGGACACATCATGAAGAACAGCCATGCCCTGCACTACGCCCTCCTCGGCATGGTGTCCTCCAACCCCACGGGCATCCACGGCTACGCCCTCAAGCGGCAGTGCGATCGCCTCCTCGGCAGCTTCTGGCACCTCAATTTCGGCGAGATCTATCGCATCCTCGACCGCCTGTCGGCCGAGGGCGCGATCGAGCAGATCGTCGAGCAGCCCGAGTCCCATCGGAAGATCTATCGCATCACGGACAAG
>Ga0187893_10002487_pt1 | contig 40347 bp, 43 predicted proteins | sample MA1701074metaG_FD_139574 | JGI IMG/M metagenome (GOLD analysis project Ga0187893, IMG submission 139574) | White microbial mat communities from a basaltic lava cave in the Kipuka Kanohina Cave System on the Island of Hawaii, USA - MA170107-4 metaG ...
TACTGGCGCATTAGATGTAAACAGCAAGTTTGGAAACCTTACTGCCGGCTCCTTGTCCAACGTGAAAGATATAGATGTAGAATTTGGCAGCGCCAATATTAAAAGCCTTTCAAACGTAGACGCAACTTTTAAATTTTCGAAAATAGAAATTGGCAATCTTTCAGGAAAGAACCAGATCAAACTGGAATTTTGTGATGCCACCAGGATCAATCTTGACAATAACCTGCAGTCGCTTCAGATGCATGAATCTTACAGTACAGTGAACATAAGGCCCGGTAATCTTTCAGCTACTTATACCATTTCTACCAGTTTTGGCAGCGTAGTTGATCGCAGCAATGCAAACATTAAGCGTACAGATACACCAGACAAATACGGCCCCGATTCTGATAAAACATTTGAAGGAAAATCAGGCAGCGGATCAGCAAGGGTTGAAATCAAATCAAGTTTTGGCCGGATCATAGTGGGAGAAGCTACTGCCGATGATATGAAAAAAGACAAAACCAAAAATAAAAACAGGTCAGCTCACAGGCAAGTGATATAAATTACAGCTTATAAGCAAGATTCAAAACCATCTGCCCAGGCCCCGGAAAAAATTCCGGGGCTTTTTTGTGCAATTCATATCCAACGCTGTACCGTTCTGTAATCAATTTTGACAATTGATACATCAACAGATTCGCCAGGCATTTGTCGCTACTTATTTTTACAAAAAAACAAACACCATGAAAAAATTCTTTTCTTTATTAGCTATAGCTTTTGCTATGCACAGCCAGGTATCTGCGCAGGAAATAAAAACTGAAACTGCAGGAAAACAATTCATGCAGATCAACACAGTTGAATCAGTAGTAGCCGGTGGCCTGGGACGTTCCCGCATGATCGTAACGAATCCTGATGGCTCTCAAAAAGAAACTGACCTGGAAAATCTTTTCAGCATGGCCGGTATCAATTTTAAGAACATCAAAGAAAACGAAGACAAGATTGTGAAGATATTAAAGTCTTATACTGACGAAGGCTGGAAGCTGGAGCATATAACATCGCTTACGCTTAGTCAAAACGATAGCGGCTCCGGTGGTATATTTATGACAAGGTATTTGTTGTCGAAACCAACAGGCAAGAAAAGCTTTTAAATAAAATTTAGTTATCGTGATCAGTACTGAAAAAACCGAGATCTGCTAATAGTCCTGCAGGATCACGATAATTCATCAGGCTGTTCTTTATAATGCTGGCCAATTCATCCTGGCTCATGCAAAAGGCAGCGTTGATCTGGGAAAGTTTGTAAGAGTTAATTTTCAGGTAAGCCAAACGGGCTGTTTGGGTGATGTGTTCGTCATTAAAAAGAAACTCTTCGGCAATATGCGCCTGGTCGTTATACAATGGCTTGTTCATACGACGGATATTGGTTTTTATAGGTAGTGGACAAGAATGAAACGCAAAATTCTTTCTAAAATTGTATAGAAAGAATTGCAATGTATAAACTCCAGTGAAAGAAAAACTGTTATTTGCCTGCAAATCAATAAACTTATTGTTCCCGATCAACAGAATTTGCAGTTATCAAACAGCGTTATTGACTTGTTGCAGCTATATCCTGTCGTTTGTTTTTTATCACCAGCTTGTAGCGCAATATCACATCATCGTTGTACAAAATATACAGCCATTGTATGCCGGGGGAAGTAACGGCATAAGTATAAATAGTCTTTGGCATAATGATTCCTGATGATGGCATCAGCAATGCATTGATATTTGTAGAGTAAAGTGAAATATCAAGAAAAGGATCGCTGCTGATGGTTTGGTCTTTATTTACATTTGCAGATTCTACTTCTATTTGTATAGTATCGCCAAGATTAGTTTCTATTACACCACCCGATGGTTTAAATGATTTGATATTATACTTGGTAAAAGACTTTTGACGAAAAGGAGATACACGAAACTCCGGCATCAGCGGCGGATCATCCATCAGGCTCCAGCGAAGATCATCAGGATAATGTTCTTTTATAAAAACTTCAGGCCGCGATAAAAAATATTGCTCATCCAATTGCTTTATAAATCTATCGCCCTGCCAGGTAATGTATCCACTTGCCCAGGTAACATCAAGCAGTTGCCAAACACTGTCAATCAAAACAGCATTCCATGAATGATTAACACGAAAACGCTGACGAATTTGATAAGGTTCTGTTTTACCATAGCCACTTATTACTTCTGCTTTAATGCCTGCAAAGTTGCAAAGTGTTTTAAATAATCTTGCATAACCTTCGCATACGGCCTGCCTGTTTTTTAATACAGCTTCTGCCACTCTTTCATCAAGAGGTTTTAACAACGAAGTATCATTATCTTCCGGGTCTTCATAAATATCCTGGAATCTTTTCTTTCTGCTGCCTATAGAATTATTTGTACGATATGAAATATTATCGGCAACCCACCGGAAGATGGCCCTTACTTTTTGCAGGTCGGAAGTATAACCGGCCGTAAGCTGCTGCGATAATTCGAAAGGAGTTTTAGCATTGATAAGTTGAACACTGCGGTCTATTTCACTGAAATCAATTTTTGTTTTTTGTGAAAAAGCCGGCAAGCAAACAAAACAACAGATGATCACAATCCATTTCATACTCGGATAACGAAGAATGATTAAAGTTACGTATATCCGTAAATATTCGCCGGTTGTAATGACGCAGGAATATCATATTTAAAAATTGATCCCTGCTTTTAACCCCCAAAAGCTAAGTGATTCGTTCCGGTTCCATATTTCATATTTACCCTGCAATTCAAAGCCTAATAAACGAATAGCGATGCCCGGGGAAATAATTAAAGCGGATTCATCGCCACCGGTAAATTTAGCCACGCCGCTTTCAAGTTTTGCATACACCGAAGGGAACAAGCGGTATTTAATTCCCACGCGGATAGGCATTGCATTTACTGCTGGCATTTTTACCAAACCATCACCTTTATCAATTGTTTTGCCGCCAAAGTGCATATAACCGGCCGAACCGGTAAGCCCTAATTTTCCCAAACGTATATCAGCGCCTAAACCAGCGCCAATACCATTTTTATTTGTTTCCTGCAGGTTGCCAGCAGGCCAACCAGCTTCTATATAAGGCCCGAGACTAAAACCTTTTATTTGCGCCTCACCTGTAATTGAGGCAAACAAAAAACTTACGATAAATACTTTCTTCATTGAATACGTTTTATTTTACTTGTCAAACTTTTTGCCATTTAGCGTTTCATTTTCTGAAACATGTGTTAAGCATTGATTCACTGGCATATTTTCTGTGCATTATTTTCAATAATAGTAATAATATGAAACAGATTATTATAATTGGTTTAATGCTGCTTGCTTTTTCTGTGGGCTCAATAGCACAAGATGAAAAAGCAAATATTATTCAGCAGGCAATTGATACGAAGAATTATGTGTTTACTGCACAAACTGCAACGCCTCAGCGTGGCAGGTTAAGACAACTAACATCAGAATACGATCTTATTGTAAGGCCTGATACTGTCGTTGCCTTCCTTCCTTATTTTGGCCGGGCTTATGTTGCTCCCATTGATCCAACTGAAGGCGGCATCAAGTTCACTTCTTCCGATTTTGATTATTTTGTAAAAAAAGGAAAGAAAAACCAGTGGCAGATCAATATTACACCAAAAGATGTTTCATCATCGGATGTACGTGAACTTTATCTGGAAGTTTTTGATAACGGCCGTGCATCGTTGCGGGTGAATAGTAACAATCGGCAAAGCATTTCATTTGATGGTTATGTAAAAGAAGGGAAGCCATTGGAGAAAAAGGCGTTTTAACCCACCATTATTTTGTTTTGACCGTTTCTGATTTTGATTATTTCGGTGCTAAAATTGCTTGTAATAACATATACTTATCAGCAGTATTCGATTGTAGTGATACAAATAAGACGATACCTGTGAAATATCCAATTAGTATAATACCTATTTTTTATTTTGAAAAATTACTTTTTACCATAACAAAGTAAACACTGAATAACTTGTTTGTTCAAAGTGTTTGTTTTTTCCATAACTTTAATATACCACCATTTGTACCGAGCCACCGGTTACAATATCCTTCTAAATCACTTCTCAAAAGCTTTTGTTTAAATTAAGTATCCTTGTTTAAGCCATTTAAACCCTAAAAACTTTATTTATGGCTTGGAACACTACCCTATTTGTCAATGGGAAACATGTGTTTTCCCTCATCATTGCTTTCACATCCTTTATTTACAGTTTTTCTCAAAACCCCATTGTTGCAGAAAATGCTTTGCCCGGCAATCCTTATGCTGAATGGGGCGTTCCCAATTTCAGGGACAACAGCATTGCAGGATTCAGTACAAAAATGAGTCTTAACAGCGGAGAAATAGTGCGCTTTAAGATCAATGTTCAGGGCGCAGCATCTTTTACATTGAAAATTTATCGCCTTGGTTATTATGGCGGCAATGGTGCAAGGTTGATAACGAATCTTGGAGTTTTGCCGGGAACTATTCAACCCGCTGGCATCAGCGATCCGGCTACCGGCTTGCTTGATTGCAGCAACTGGAGTGAATCTGCTTCATGGAATATTCCTGCTGCTGCTGTATCGGGACTTTATATTGCCAAACTGGAACGAACCGGTGGCGGCAGCAATCATATCGCATTTATTGTGCGAAATGATTCCCGCAACTCTGATATCTACCTGCAAATTCCTGATGCTACCTGGCAGGCATACAATGGCTATGGCGGCAATTCATTGTATGATGGTAATACAGGTTTTCCCGGTGGGCATGCCGCGAAAGTAAGTTACAATCGTCCCATCTTTCCTTACAATTCTTTATTCAATACAGACGGACGACAAGCCGACTGGTATATGAACGCCGACTACCCGATGATACGCTTCCTGGAAAGAAATGGATACGATATTACTTATACAGGCTCCAATGATGTAGCCAATAACGGCAGCCGTTTGCTGAATCATAAAATTTTTATTTCAAACGGTCATGATGAATATTGGTCGAAGGAACAACGGAACAATGTAGAAGCAGCCCGCAATGCAGGCGTGCATCTTGCTTTTTTTAGCGGCAATGAAGTGTATTGGAAAACAAGATGGGAAAATCATGATGGCACAGAGCATCGCACATTGGTTTGTTACAAGGAAGGATTGCTGGGCGATGGCACTATTGGCGAAAGAGTATGTCAAATAAAATGTGATGCATCCAGCGCCGAGTGGACAGGTTTGTGGCGAACGGGTGGTAATTATGATGCCGGCAAACCGGAGAATGCTTTGAGCGGACAAATAAGCTGGGTTGATCTGCCTGCCGAAATTGGTGTGCCTGCCTTTTATAAAAAACTTCGTTTTTGGAGAAATACTCCTGTTCAAAATTTACCTGACGGGCAAACAGCTTTTCTTGGTGTAAATACTTTAGGCTTTGAATGGAATTTTGAACAACCACAATATGCATCAAGCTATCCTGCATGCCGCATCACTATGTCAAGCAGAAAAATAAATGATCATACGCATAAATTATCGCTTTATCGGCATACAAGCGGCGCATTGGTGTTTGGCGCAGGCACTATTCAATGGGCATGGGGATTAGATGCAAATCATTTAAACGGTACAACGGTAACAAGCCCCGAGATGCAGCAGGCAACTGTGAATTTGTTTGCTGATATGGGAGTTCAGCCGGCAACATTACAAGCGGGTTTGGTTGCCGCTGTTCAATCAACAGATCTTACTGCTCCTTCTTCTGTCATACAAACTCCTGCAGGAAGTTCTTTTGCATCAGGAACTGCTGCAACAATCAATGGAACTGCAAGCGATGCAGGTGGTGGTGTTGTTGCAGGTGTTGAAGTATCGGTTGATGGCGGAACTACATGGAGGCCTGCTGATATAAATACAATTGATGCAAATGTCACATGGACTTTTACCTGGACGCCAAAAATAGAAGGAAATGCTATTATTAAAACACGCAGTTTTGATGATAGTGGTAATAAAGAAACACCCGGCGCAGGCATCAATGTTATTATTAGTCCTGCAGTTTGCCCATGCACTGTATTTGTTTCTTCAGATTCACCATTCAAACCATTGGTGAATGACGGACAAGCTATTGAACCCGGAATGAAATTCAGATCGAACGCAAATGGTTTTATAACAGGAATACGATTTTATAAAGGGGCCGGCGCTACGGGTACACACACAGGCAGCTTATGGAATAGCGGCGGTCAATTACTTTCAAGGGCCACATTTGTAAATGAAACTGCTTCCGGTTGGCAACAGGTGTTGTTTTCATCACCAATAGCAATAACTGCAAATACAACTTATGTAGTTTCTTATCACAGCAGCTCCGGTGATTATGCTGTCACCAATTCTTATTTTACCCAGGCCGTGATCAATGGGCCGCTGAAAGGATTGGCAGATGGAGAAGAGGGGCCTAATGGAGTGTTTGTTTATACCGCATCGCCGGCATTTCCAACCACCGGCTTTCAGGCAAGTAACTATTGGGTGGATGCAGTATATGAAAGAACGAAGCCGTTTTCACTGCCTGTTATTAAACTGCAGCCGGCAGCTGCTGATACCTGCGCAGGCAAACCGGTTAGTTTTTATACTGATGCCAGTGGCACACCTGCACCAACGGTGCAATGGCAATCAAGCACCAATGGTACCAATTGGACAAACATTCCAAATGCAACCAATGATACATTCACATTTGTTGCTGCAAGTGCTGATAATAACAAACTGTATCGTGCAGCGTGGACTAATAGTGCAGGCACAGTCTATTCTGACGCTGCAAAACTCACAGTATATACTGTACCATCTGCGCCTGTTATAGTAGTTGAAAATAACTGCGGCAGTTCTATATTAAAAGCAACAAGATATACAGGATCATTAAAGTGGAACACGGGTGAGACAAATGCATACATCGTTGTAATAAAACCCGGAGTTTATACCGTAACACAAACTGTGAATAGTTGCACCAGTGCTGAAGGAAAAGCAACGCCCTCTCCAAAAACAATTACTATTTCTATTGAATCAGATTTTAATTCAAGGCCGATAGCTGTAGGTAATTATATATGGTTTAGCAGTGTATTAAATCCAGGTGATTTTAATAAATACAGAAAAAAAGAGCCCATAAATGTTTACGTAACCAATGGCCATATAAGGTTTAAAGCAAATGGAAAGCAGTATAACCTGGCTGTTCCTGATTCAAAGATCAAATTTGATCCTTATACGACAACTGCCAGCAGCAAGTTTGTAAATAATCGCTGGGAAACTACCGTACCGTTTAATCTTGATGGCGATGTGTTTATGACCGGATTGACTTATCGTGTACCAGCTAATTTGCCCGGTAATATAAAAGATATAAAATGGACGGCTAATGTTGGTATTGACAAAGAGGATGCTTCTTTTACATGGAAATGGGCAGCGGCAGTGTATAGCCGTTTTGCAGATCATGCAGGCATACAGGTAAAAGCTGTTGATGGCTGGAAGCTGAATATTTTTTCAAGTAATGATGACGCCGGCACCCCATTAAACTTTAAACAATATGTTATTGCAGGCGCAAGAGGAAGAGGTTACAGAGATTATACGGGAGATCATACTAAAAAAGAGCGTTTTTATTGTAAGAAAAAGGACGGGCATGATGATCATGATGACGATGATAAATTTGGATGGTTGCGTTCCAAAAAGCTGATACTACCCTTATCATTGTTGACTGAAAATGACTCAAAAGATAAAATGCTGGTACAGGTAACGCCCAATCCTTCGACTACATATTTTAATTTAACGATCAATAACAAAACACAAAAAGTTTCGACAGTCACAGTTCTTAATCTGTATGGACAGGTAATAGAAAAACATGAAAAAGTAACTTCTAACACGATTATAAAAATTGGAGAAAAACTGGATACAGGTATTTATTTGGCGGTCATTACCCAGGGAGATCAGCAAAAAACGTTTAAGATCATTAAAGTAAAATAGTATCTCAGTATTCATAACGGAACGTTCGATATAGATAAATAAAGGGATCACTGGCAACTGTGATCCTTTATTTTGTTTTGGTTGACAACCTTTACTCTTCTTCCTTTGAATTTTTTATATTTACAAAAAATTTCTTTACTATGTCGCTATTGAATCAGCAGAACAACAAGGATAAAAAGAAGGCCAACAAAAAAGCCCAGGAAGCCCAGAATAAACAAGGTTCAAAATTTATTCAAAAACCAAAATCATCGGGCTTTGTGTCCAAACAAGCCAACACCGGTTCTCAGCGGGGCAGTTAATGCGCCGCTTTTTTATTTTCACAATATGACAAAAGAAGAATTATTGAAAGAGCTGTCGCAGGAAATGTATGTGGCGCTGAAGCCATCACCTGTGCATGGTATTGGCGTGTTTGCAATAAGAGATATACCAAAAGGCTGCCGGACTATTTTTTCAAAAAATGAAAACAACTGGATAAAGCTACCCATTGCGGAAGTAGAAAAACTGCCGGAGCATTCCCGCAACCTGGTAGAAACTTATTGCCTGTTTGATGAAACAGATTATTATGTGCCGGATTATGGATTTAAGCTGATGGATCTTGTGAATTATCTGAATCATTCTTCCACACCCAATGTGATCTCTGTAAATGATGGTGAGTGTTTTGAAGCGTTAACAGATATACCGACCGGGGCAGAACTGCTGATCAATTATGGAGAAATAACTGATGTGAAAGATTATGATTGATTTCCTATGATCGGTTCTTATGTTACTTCCAGTTTGTAGTTTTGTATAAACACATTTAAGATGGCGCCGCAAATTATAAAAGATAAAAAGGGGAAAAAAATAGCTGTAGTACTCTCTATAGAGGATTATGAGAAATTGCTGGAAGAAAGGGATGAACTTGAGGCAGTAAAAGCGTATGACAGGGCAAAAAACAGAAAGGAAAGCCACATTCCGTTGAGAGAAGCGATCAGGCAACGCAAACAAAAAAAGCATGGATGAGAAAAAGTACCTGGTTATTATTACCAGAACTGTCCAGAAAACACTTTCCAAACTTCCCTCTCCAATAGCAACCAAACTTGAATCAGCAATGCTGAAACTTGAGGATAATCCACGTCCGCCGGGTTGCAAAAAATTAAAAGGGCGAGAAGCGTATAGAATTCGTGAAGGAGATTATCGCATAATTTATGAGATTGAAGATAAAGTGCTAAGAGTTGTAGTTGTTGATGTTGGTAACAGAAAGGATATATACCGCGATTAAACGTAAAATTATCTCTTCAAAAATTTACCCTTCAATAAAGTTTCCATCACTTCTTCTTTCATATTCCTGCTGATAGGAATATCATGTGCACCCAACCGGATATTATTTCCCTCGATACTTTCAATTTTTTCGGCAGCTACAATAAATGACTTATGTGTTTTGATGAATTTACCGGCAGGTAAATATTCCTCTACAGACTTAAAAGTTAAGTAGGTGATGTATTTTTTTTCTTTGGTGTGAATCACTACATAATTCTGCAATGCCTCTGCAAATAAAATATCATCGTATAATAATTTCACCAGCTTATTATCGGTTTTGATGAAAAAATAACCTGCATTATTGGCGCCGGCTTCCGTCACATTCTTTTCCCTTACTTCATAATATTCTTTTGCTTTTAATGCCGCTTTAAAAAACCGTTCAAATGAAACCGGTTTTACCAGGTAGTCAAGTGCATTCAACTCAAACCCTTCTAAAGCATATTGCGGATAAGCCGTGCTGAATATTACCGGCGGCGCATGAGATAGTGTTTTAAAAAAATCAATGCCTGTTATTTTTGGCATTTGTATATCGAGAAAGATTAATTGCACTTCTCCCCTGCTGATCAATCCAGTTGCCTTTAATGGCGTATCAAATTCTCCCAGCATGTTTAGAAAATCAATATCAGCAATATATTCATTCAGCCCGTGCCTTGCCAGCGGCTCATCGTCAATTATAATGCAGTTTATCTTCATGGTGAATGGTGAATAGTCAATAGTGAATAGTGAAAAAGATACTATGTTTAAATCGTCAGTTTTAAATCAACCGTATAAATTCCATTTTCATCTTTGATGTTCAATTCATGTTTGCCGGGATAAAGCAATTCCAATCTTCTCTTCACATTGTTAAGGCCGATACCGCTATAGGGATCAGTTGTTTTTTCCTTGTCTTTTGAATTAGATGCCGAAAATATGAACTGACCATTTTTGCGTTCCAGTTCCAGTTTAATAAAATTACTTTTATCAGTATGCGAAGAAACATGCTTGAATGCATTTTCTACAAAAGGTACAAGCAACAACGGCTCGATCATAAACCCACTTACTTCCGGCGAGTAATGAAAACTTACATTATAGTGTTCATCCTTTCGCAGGGTTTGCAGATCAACATAATCTTCCAGATAACTGATCTCCTTCTCCACCGGAATTTTAGCGCCGTTCATTTCATATAATTGGTAGCGTAGCATATCTGAAAACTTATGCAGCGATTGTCTTGCCTTTGTATTGCTTTTGTCAATCAAAAAATAAACGGAATTAAGAGAGTTGAACAAAAAATGCGGATTGATCTGCGATTTTAAAAAGTTCAACTCTGCTTCTGCTTTTTCCTTAGCGGTTTCTGCCATTCGCTGTTGCAACCGTGTATAATCAATCATCAGTTTAACAGCAGCGCCGGCTATTACCAAAAAGAAATGCGGTATTACATTATCATATATCCTTGTTTTCAAATCGCCTGACAAACTATACAATTGGGGTGCATTCATGATGCGGCCAAGTATATTCATCTTAGTGACACTGCTGGTAACAACAAGCAGTATAAATGCCAGCACAAACCAGGCATATTTTTTCTTGTAAAACAGTTTTGGTATAAGAATGTAATTGGTAATATAGATCATCAGCGCCAGGTCAATCACCTTGATCAATGTGACCTTAAAAGCCCGGCCTGGCACTGTATAATCTTCATAGCGCAAAAAATACCAAATGCCGAATACCAGCATCCAGAAAAAAACATGATGCAGCTTATACTTTAATAAAGGTCTGTTTTGATGCATAAGGCAAATTAAAGTTACACTTTCCCAATGGTAAAAAGGTTTACACCAAAGGAGTGATTTACCGGATAAAATACTGAAATGCATTTCATCAAGAACTGTTTTCCGGTTGTGTAACAATCTTACACGGCGATAGAAATCAATATAAATTCGGTATCAAATCAATCTATATGCGATGCTTATTGTTTTTACTGATTTCTATCCCTGTTTCGCTGGCAGGTTGTTCTCAAAATAATAATGCCGGCAACAAAGAAAACAAAATACATGTTGGCGGCAGTTGCGAAGGATGCGAAGCTATTCATGAAAGCCCGATACCATTTGAGCAACTTAATAATGTTGATACTTTACCAGATTTCAACGATAATAACGGGCCTAAACTGGAGATCAGTGGCATCATTTATCAAAGAGATGGAAAAACACCTGCGGCTGATGTGGTGCTGTATGTATATCATACCGATCAAACGGGTGTATATCCAACAAAAGGCAATGAAAAAGGCTGGGGCAAAAGACATGGTTATATCCGCGGCTGGATAAAAACAAATAAAGATGGCGCATATAAATTCTATACGTTGCTGCCTGCATCTTACCCAAACAGCAGGAATCCCAAACATATTCATCCAACAATAAAAGAACCGGATAAGAATGAGTATTGGATTGATGAATACTTGTTTGAAGGCGATCCTTATTTGCAAAATGAAAAATCAGATCGTGCGCCAAGAGGCGGCAAAGGAATAATAAAAACAGAAATGAAAGATGGTATGCTGAGAGCTACAAGAAATATTATACTTGGGCTGAATGTGCCTGATTATCCTGTATCAAAATAAAATGACGATGTTAGTTTGAATAATTTCTTTCACCGAATACCAAACTGCCAATTCTAACCAATGTGCTTCCTTCTTCAACCGCAATTTTATAGTCACTGCTCATACCTATGGAGAGGATTTGAAATTTGGAATTTGAAATTTGGGATTGAGAGTATTTGTCGAAAATTGTTTTAAGATATCGAAATTCATTCCTTACTTTATTCATATCATCAGTAAATGAAGCCATGCCCATTAATCCTTTAATCTGTACTTTATTCATTCCTGAATTTGCAAACTCATTAAGCATCGCTTCCAATTCCTGTTCATTTAATCCAAACTTTGTTTCTTCCTGTGCAATGTGCACCTGCAAGAGGCAATCAATGACCCGGTTATTTTTTGCAGCTTGTTTATTTATTTCAGCAAGTAATTTTAAACTATCCATTCCATGAATGAGATGAACAAAAGGCGCAATGTATTTTACTTTATTGCTTTGCAAATGACCGATAAAATGCCAGCGGATATCATTGGGCAACTTTGAAGCTTTATCTGCCAGTTCCTGAACATAGTTTTCGCCAAAATCCCTGTGCCCAAGATCATAGAGTTCTCGTATATCTTCAATGGGTTTTGTTTTGGAGACAGCGACAAGATTTATATGCCGGGATTCGAGTTCTGATTTTATTTCATGGTATGTTTCTGTTTTCACAGGCATAGAACCAAATTTAAAATTAGGTAAGCGGAGCGATTTGGTTAAAAACTCCACCCTGCTGCCCAATTCTCCAATTCTGCATTAGTTCATCTTTGTGAATGTATGCCCACTCCAGTACAAGGCCTAACACACGTGGAGGAAGGTAGCCAATATCAACAGATAAATCTTCTATGAGTATCTCTGCCTCAAACTCTCCATATTTTGCGTGAAAATGTGGCGGATTGTGATCACGGAAATAGAAATATATAACGATGCCGAAGAAACGGCTAACGGATGGCATGGCTTTGCTTTTTCAATGAGGATTTATATTCATCGTAACTAAGGCCTTTCAACATAAGCCATGCAGTTAGCGTATCAATATCCAGATCACCTGGCCAGGTGATTGCTCCTGATTCTTCATTAATATACACTTTGCTGAAGTTATCATCCTCGTCCCACTGTTTAAACGCTTCCTTTCCAGCCAAATCAGATAGTTCAAGAATGCCTTGCACACCATCCTCAAATTGTAATTGAATCCGGTACTTTTCCATTGCTTTAACTGATACGAGTTTGGGATGAATCATACAACAAAAATAACGACTATCTATTTCAAAATACTCCTGCTGATCACAATCCTCTGCACCTCGCTTGTTCCCTCATATATCTGTGTGATCTTGGCATCACGCATCAGCCGCTCTACGTGATATTCTTTTACAAATCCATAACCGCCGTGTATCTGCACCGCCTCAATAGCAGCCCACATGGCAGTTTCTGATGCATATACTTTTGCCATCGAACTGCTAAGCGTATAATCTTTATCGTTGTCTTTTTCCCATGCGGCTTTTAAGCAAAGCAATCTTGCAGCTTCAATTTTTGTTGCCATATCGGCCAGCTTAAATGCAATAGCCTGGTGATTTTTTATTTCAGTGCCAAATGCTTTTCTTGTTTTGGAATATTCTTTGGCCAGTTCAAATGCACCACTTGCAATACCCAATGCCTGCGATGCAATACCTATTCTTCCCCCCGCTAATGTTTTCATGGCAAAAGTAAAACCAAAACCATCGGCGCCGATGCGGTTTTCTTTTGGCACTTTTACATCAGTGAACATTACGGTATGTGTATCGCTTCCCCTGATGCCCAGTTTATTTTCTTTGGCAGCAACAGTTACACCGGGCCAGTTTTTTTCTACGATCAATGTATTGATACCTCTTGAACCTTTTGCCGGATCGGTTTGCGCCATTACCAAATAAACCGATGCTGTGCCACCATTGGTGATCCAGTTCTTTGTACCATTTAATAAATAATGATCGCCTTTATCTTCTGCCGTCGTTCTTTGTGATGTAGCATCGCTCCCGGCTTCCGGTTCGCTAAGCATAAATGCGCCGATGTATAGTTCGCCGCCTTTTTTGCCCTGCGCCAATGGTGTCAAATATTTTTGCTTTTGTTCTTCTGTACCAAATTCCTGCAGGCCATAACACACCAAACTATTGTTCACACTCATCACTACACTGGTGCTGGCATCTATCTTACTGATCTCTTCCATGGCCAGCACATAGCTGATGGTATCCATGCCGGCGCCGCCGTATTTGGGATCTACCATCATGCCGAGAAAACCAAGATCGGCGAGCTTCAATACTTGCTCACGTGGAAACTGTTGTTTTTCGTCTCTTTCAATTACACCGGGCAGGCATTCATTTTTTGCAAAATCACGGGCCGCCTGCTGAATCATCAACTGTTCCTCTGAAAATTCAAATATCATATAGCATTCGATATTTATATGGCGCAAAGATAAGGGACTTAAAATGTGCCAATTTGCTAATATGCTAATGTGCTGATTGAATCAAGAAAAGAAACAGATTAACCAAAATGAAGGAATTACTGATAGTTTTTGGCTTAATTTTGCTGCGCATTTTAATTCATTCTTACAGAACGTCACCATGAAGAAAATACATATCATTTTGCTTGTGTTAGTGGCTGCTGCAATTGCAGTATTGATCAGTTTTTTAAAGACTGCTACTACGTATGATACCGTTGATACCGCAGTTTCCAAACCCGGTAAATTCGTTCACTTAATGGCTCGGCTCGATAAGTCGCAGCCGGTAGAATACGATGCACTTAAAAATCCCAACTACCTCGCTTTTACTGCTGTAGATACACTCGGCAAATCGGTAAAAGTAGTTTATCATAATCCCAAACCCGAAAATTTTGAAATGAGTGAACGCCTGGTGCTGAAAGGAAAATATGTTGACGGCTATTTTAATTGCAAGAGCATACAAACAAAATGCCCTTCCAAGTACAAAGACGATATGAAGACTGCTGAAAAGAATATTCAGAATGAAGCAAGCTATTAATGTGCAAATAGGCAAATGTGCTAATATTGCTAATTTGCTAATGCTGTTCAACAAAAATTACAGGATCATTATCATTGAAAATTAAGTATTGAACATTGAACTTTTCCCGGATGTTTAGCTTTGTTAAACGAAAAACTTAAATCTCCTTAATGGAATACGCAGGCGAAAATCTTTTACCCGGTCAGGTAGGCCATTTTTTTATTGTACTCTCTTTGGTGGCTTCGCTGGTGGCTACTTTCGCTTATTTTAAAAGTGCAACTATTTCAAAATATAGTGTGACTTCACTGACTTTTAAGAGATGGTTTAATAGCTGGATTTCTCGAATTGCATATTTGCTACTTACAATACTTTTCTATTTTTTGATATTTAGATTTGGCTTCAAAATTCATCCATTTAATAGCGTACTTGCAAATACAATTATCAATTTACTTTTGACAGTTCTCCTACCTTTTTTGTGTTTGTCATTTATTTTTCACTCCGTTTACAAAACAACTGAACAAGACGATCTCTTCTGGAAAAGATTAGCACGTTATTCCTTTATTGCCGAAGCCATTTCTGTTTTCTGCGTTATTGCCCTGCTTTTTTATATCAACAATAATCACCTTTTTGAATATAAATATGCCTGGCAACATAGCAGCCGCTCATTGGAACCAAAATATTTATTGGCTTCATTATGGGAAGGACAGGAAGGAAGTTTTCTTTTATGGAGTGTCTGGCATTGTGTGTTGGGATTGATAGTAATAAGATCTGGCAAACAATGGGAAGCCCCGGTGATGACCGTAGTAAGCTTTGCACAGTTTTGTCTCGCTACAATGGTTGCCGGTATTTATATATTTGGTGAGAAATTAGGTTCCAATCCTTTTATACTGCTTCGTGATTCAGGCATGCTGGATAATGCGCCGGCTCTGCATCTCAATTTTGATGTCAATCAGCCTTTACGGCCAGACTATCTGACAACGATAAGAGACGGTAATGATCTGAATCCGCTTTTGCAAAACTATTGGATGGTGATTCACCCGCCTATATTGTTCTTGGGCTTTGCTTCTACCATTGTTCCTTTTGCATTTATAGTTTCGGGTATATGGACAAAGAAATTTGGAGAAGCATTGAAGCCTGCATTACCCTGGTCATTGTTTTCATTGGCCGCATTAGGTGTTGGTATTATGATGGGAGCTGCATGGGCGTATGAATCACTTACATTTGGCGGTTATTGGGCATGGGATCCTGTTGAAAATGCATCGCTGGTTCCCTGGCTAATATTAGTAGCAGGTGTACATACGCTGCTTATTTATAAACATAGTGGACATTCGTTGCGATCCACTTATTTGTTTCTTTTTCTTTCGTTCATCTTTATACTTTACTCTACTTTCCTTACCCGCAGTGGTATTTTAGGCGAGGCTTCGGTACATGCTTTTACTGATTTGGGCATGAATGCACAATTGTATTTGTTGTTATTTGCATTTACATGGGTGCCGGCTATTATCGTTGCTAATAGTATTAAAGAAAAAATAATTACGGCTGCTTCAGGTACTGTTCTGCTTTTGGCATCTTATTATATTTCTGTTCCTGCCATTGCTTTTATCACAATACTGGCAGGCATTGGTTTCTTTATATATCAAATACAAAAACAAATACCCACCGTCACGAAAGAAGAAAATGCCAATTCCCGTGAGTTCTGGATGTTTATCGGTTCGCTGGTTTTCTTTTTATCGGCTATTGTTATCATCAGTAAAACATCGCTGCCTGTTATCAATAAAATCTTCAACGTAAATATGGCAGCGCCGGAAGATGAGGAAATGGCTTATAATAAGATTCAGATTTTTGTGGCCATCATCATTGGATTATTAACTGCTGTTACGCAATATTTAAAATACAAAAGCACAACAGGTAAAGCATTCTGGAAAAAAATTGGCATACCCACTATCATTTCTCTTGTATTAGCATCGCTGGTAATTGCTTTTGGCAATATTAATTATGACAAAGAAGGGCCGGGTTATCTTGGCGCTATCTGGTTTGCTATTGCCTGCAGTATATATGCTGTTGTTGCCAATGCTGCTTATATCTGGCTGGGCATGAAAGGAAGTTTGAAATTATCCGGCGGCTCCATTTCCCATTTCGGTTTTGGTTTGGTATTGTTGGGCATACTGATCACTTCCTCTAAAAAAGAAATTCTTTCTCATAATACCAGCGGCATTGCTATACCCTTTGGCGCTGAGAGCAATGAAAAAACAGGAGAGAATCTCACATTGGTAAAAGATGTGGCGATGAAAATGGGTAAATATGATGTTACTTATCTCGGCGATTCGGCGCATCCTAAAAAGCAACAATGGTATTATACTATCCATTTTAAAAGCCGTACCGATGATGAAGAGTTTACTCTAAGACCCAATGCATTTGTAAATTATAAAGGCAATGAAGGCCTGATGGCTAATCCTGATGCCCGTCACTATTGGAATCATGATGTGTTTACTTATGTTTCTGCTCTGCCCAATCCAGAAAAGATTGAAGACACTACCGCATTCAGAACAAAACAACTTAAACCCGGTGATTCACTTTTTTATTCCAAAGGCTTTATCATTCTCCAGGACATTGTCAGCAGGGATAGTTTGCCTTCTGAAATTTTTGGCACTGATGGAAAACTTTACGAAACACCGCTAAAGATCTACTCTAAAACCGGTTCTATCTATTCACTTGCTCCGAAACTTGCTTTTGCCAAAGGACAATTTATGGCAGTGCCTGATACGCTGATGCAGGAAAGCATAATTCTGCAGTTGCAGAAAGTGAATGCAGATAAAAGTATCATATTGGGGTTGAAGGAATCTGCGGCAGTGCTGGAATACGTCACACTAAAAGCATATAAGTTTCCTTTTATCAATGTGCTTTGGGCCGGCATCATTATTACTGCTATTGGAATTATCATTAGCATGGTAAGACGCATACAGCTCAACCGCCTGCAAAAAGAGAGTTAAAATTTTGCTTTTTTGAAACAGCAATTTGTGCAGATTTTCTGTCTTTTAAATGTTGCTGTTTTCTTCCAATTTCGTTATCATTGTTATCAAATGTTTTCTGCCCGTAAACATATTTGTACAATTGCTTTGATGCTGTTTTGTGCATGTATAAAAATGTATGCACAAACGGATTCGTTACCCGGCCCGCCTGTTGAAGATACTATTCCCCCGATGCCCTCTTTTGAAGAACGTTCAAAAAAATGGGGACCCAATGATACCATCATTGTTGGCGCTATCTGGTACAATAGGGAAATGCTTTCTTTTAAGGAAGAAGAAAATGTTTGGATATCGAAACTGCCGCCTAAAAAACTGGAAAAATTCATTGCCGAGTGGACAAGATTGCGCAACGCAGTTTATGTTACTTATCCTTATGCAAGAGTGGCCGGCCGCACCATCAATGATATTAGTGCCAATCTGGTCAATGTAAAATCAAAAAAAGAAAGAAAAGAGTACATCAAATCAAGAGAAAAAGAACTGAGAAAAACTTTTACGGAACCTCTTTCCAATTTATCCGTTTACCAGGGCAAAGTATTAATGAAGCTGATCAACCGCCAAACCGGCAACAACTGTTACGAGCTGATAAAAGAATACAAAGGCGGCATGAACGCAAGGCTTTATCAAACCGTAGCCTTCTTCTTTGGCAGTAGCCTGAAACAAAAATGGGATCTCAGCGATCAAACGGATCGGCAGATTGAAAACTTCGTCAATGAAATTGACGGAAATTGGTACGGAAACCCTTATCGGAAATGAGGTCAGAGGCTTGAAGTCAGAAGTCTGAACCTTGCTAAAAAAATTTTTCATTTAATATTTCTAAAGCTCGATTTAAATACTGACGCCATGCATGGGCGTCTCGTCTGATTTCCGATACTGGTATCCGACTTCCAGCCTCCGACATCTGACTTCTGTCCTCCGACATCTGACTTCTCTTTATATTGCAGTCATGAAATTAGACGTATTAGCTATCGGCGTTCATCCTGATGATGTGGAGCTCGGTTGCTCCGGCACATTGATCAATGAAATAAAACGAGGGAAAAAAGCCGGCATTGTTGATCTGACACAAGGAGAATTAGGAACAAGAGGAACTGTTGAAACACGATACCGGGAAGCTGCCGAAGCTGCAAAAATCATTGGCGCTGCTGTAAGAGAAAATCTAAAAATGCGGGACGGATTTTTTAGTAATGATGAAGAGCATAAACTGAAATTGATTCAAACCATCCGCAAATACCAGCCTGAAATTGTAATTGGAAATATTTTACATGATCGCCATCCTGATCACGGACGTGCAGGTCATCTTATCAGTGATGCCTGCTTTCTCTCCGGTCTTGCAAAAATAGAAACCAAAAATGAAAAAGGTGCGCCACTGCAAAAGTGGCGGCCTAAATATTTTTTGCAATACATACAGGACTGGTACCATGAACCCGATCTGCTGATTGATATCAGCGATGTTTTTGAGCAAAGAATGAAAGCAATACAAGCTTACTCAACGCAGTTTAATTCAAACCCCGGTGATGGGCCTCAAACTTATATCTCCACTCCTGATTTTTTAGAAAGTGTGATTGCGAGAGCCAGGATGATGGGCAAAAGGATTGGTGTTAAATATGCAGAAGGTTTTTTAACAGAAAAGAAACTCGGAATAAAAAATCTTGATGCATTGATACAGGTTGAAACTTAATACACAAAAACCCTTTTTGGTCTTTTTTTTGATTATTTCCCCTTTGTTTATATTACAATCGTATTTGTGAACGTTTTATGAGCGTCTTCGTTTACCTTTGCGCCGCATATAAATTTATATTGAACAATGTCAAGTCCTAAATTTCCAAAGATCCCATTATCCTTTCATAGTGAACTAAAGAGACGCATAAGCGAATATTTCAAACAGGCCGGCAAATCCACTACCGGAAATTTCAAGCTTTATTTTAAAGCAAGTTTGCTTGTTGTAAGTTTTATAGCAGTTTATGTGCATCTCGTTTTTTATACACCTTCCATATTTCTTTCCATTGCAGAATGTGTTTTATTAGGTATTCTCACTGCAGCTATAGGCTTCAATGTAATGCATGATGGCGCACATGGCAGTTTTAGTCCCAGCAAATGGGTGAACAAACTGGCTTCCAATGCGGCCAATATTTTAGGCGCCAGCCAGCACATGTGGAGAACAAAGCACAACGTGATCCATCATACCTATACTAATATTCATGGCGTAGATGATGATATAGAGGCGAGACCTTTTTTGCGGCTTTGTGACGAACAGGTTCATTATAAAATTCACAAGTACCAGCATTTTTATTTTTGGGCAGCTTATTCTTTGCTTTATATGTATTGGGTATTTGTAAGCGATTACGTGAAATATTTTTCTTTAAAAATAGGCTCCACTGCTATTCCTAAGATGACATTCCAGGAGCATTTCTTTTTCTGGTTTTACAAGCTCACGCATGCTTTTATATTCATTGCGCTTCCCATTTATCATTTAGGATTTATGCCGTGGCTCATCGGTTTCCTCGTTATGTCATTGGTGGCTGGGTTTGTCTTAAGCATCGTATTCCAGTTGGCGCATACGGTAGAGCATACACATTTTCCTTTGCCTAATGAAGCCACAGGAAAAATGGAAGATGAGTGGGCCATACACCAATTGAAAACAACAGCCAATTTTGCTACAAGAAATAAACTGGTTAGCTGGCTTGTCGGTGGTTTGAATTTCCAGGTTGAGCATCATTTATTCCCAAAAATTTCCCATGTGCATTATCCTGCTATTAGCAAGATCATTAAAAAGGCTTGCCAGGAATATGGCGTACAGTATATCGAATACAAAAGAGTACGCAGCGCTATTGCATCGCATATTGCCTTCCTGAAGGCGATGGGCAAACGTCCCGGCCAGTTAGGGATGGCTCATTAAAGACCGTTTTTAATCTTCGATATTCTTTTACAGGCGCCTCACTTAGTGAGGCGTTTTTATTACGGGTGACACGTTTTAGATTATTTAAATTTTGGAGCAGACTCTTCCAGGCTGTGTTATCCGTGTTCTTTTTATACAATTACTTAACCCCTGCTATGTATTGATGATGTATTTTTGAGGCTTAAATTATTAAGCATGTCGAAAGTAAAAGTTGGATTAGTGCAAATGAGCTGTGTTGCTGATAAACAGGCCAACCTGCAAAAAGCAATTGAAAAAGTAAAAGAAGCTGCCGCCAAAGGTGCACAGATCGTATGCCTGCAGGAATTATTTACTTCGCTTTATTTCTGCGATGTGGAAGATTATGACAATTTCAAATTAGCAGAATCCATACCCGGCCCTTCTACAGAAGCATTGAGCCAGGTAGCTAAAGAAACCGGTCTGGTAATTATTGCTTCTTTATTTGAAAAAAGAACACAAGGTCTTTATCATAATACAACTGCCGTAATTGACGCCGATGGTTCTTATCTCGGCAAGTATAGAAAAATGCATATACCTGATGACCCCGCTTACTATGAAAAGTTTTATTTCACACCCGGCGATATCGGTTATAAAGTTTTCAATACAAAATTTGGAAAGCTTGGTGTATTGATCTGCTGGGATCAGTGGTATCCTGAAGCTGCCCGTATCACTTCTTTGATGGGTGCCGAAATATTGTTTTATCCAACAGCTATCGGTTGGGCTACTTCACAGGATGAGCCTACGAATACAGAACAATACAATGCATGGCAAACCATACAGCGCAGCCATGCTGTAGCCAATGGTGTGCATGTAGTAAGTGTAAACCGTGTAGGCCTTGAACAAAACGGAGCCATGAAATTCTGGGGCGGATCATTTATTGCCAATCCATTTGGCAGCATCATCTATAAGTCATCACATGAAAACGAAGAAGTGCATGTAGAAGAATTGGATCTTGATAAAACAGATCGCTACAGAACACACTGGCCTTTTTTGCGTGACCGCAGGATAGACAGTTATCAGCAGATCACAAAGAGGTATATTGATGAAGAGCAGGCGTTGAGTTAGTCAGAAAGACGGAAAGACCGAAAGTCCGAAAGACGAGCAGCTTGTAAACCGTAAGCTTTATTTGACTAAATTTTCAAAACTTCTGATAACCTTTTTTTTAGACCAAAATAAATCTAACTGTTATGCCTTTTAAATTTGAAAAACTTATTGTCTGGCAAAAAGCTGTTGATCTTTCTGACGTTGTTCATCTTGTCGCAAGAAAATTTCCAAAGGATGAGCTTTATATACTGACATCACAAATAAAACGAGCGGCTGATTCAGTTTCGCTGAATATTGCTGAGGGATCAACGGGACAAACAAACCCTGAGTTTAACAGGTTTCTTAGTATTGCACTTCGATCCAATATTGAAGTGGTCGGTTGTATTTTTCTTTCAAAAAGACGTGGTTATTTGGATGACAAAGATTTTGACCGCATATATAAGATGTGTGAAGAAATACTTGTTATGATCAATTCCTTGAGAAAAACTTTACTTTAAGCTAATCTCGTCCATATTAATTGTAATAGCAAAACCAATTCAACGAATGAGTGCAAATCCAATCAGCAGTGACCGTCTTTCTGACTTTCCGACTTCCGGACTTTCTGACCTGCCAGAAAATAAGGCTTCTCAATTTTTAGATTCAACCCCCAAACAACTTGGCTACTATTTCCCTGCTGAATTTGATCTGCATGTAGCTACCTGGCTTAGCTGGCCGCATAAAGAAGCATCATGGCCCGGAAAGATTGATACCATTTTTCCGCATTATGCTAAGTTTATAAAAGAACTTACCAAAGGAGAAATTGTCCGCATAAATGTTGGCAGCAAAATGATGGAACAATTTGCGCTTCTTCATTTGGAAAACAAGCAAGTTGATCTTAGCAGGGTTGAATTTTATATTCATCCAACCAATGATGCATGGTGCCGGGATCATGGCCCTGCTTTTCTAATAAATCCAAAAGCTGAACACAAAAAGCTGATTGTTGACTGGGGTTATAATGCATGGGGAGATAAATACCCGCCATACGATCTGGATGATGTTATTCCGGCAAAGATTGGCGCTGCTTTCAATACCCCTGTTGTCCATCCCGGTATCGTGATGGAAGGTGGTTCGGTTGAATTTAATGGAAAAGGCACAATACTCACTTCTACATCCTGCCTGCTGAATCCAAACAGAAACCCTCATTTGAACCAACAGCAGATAGAAGAATATCTTATCAATTATTATGGCGTTGAACAAATACTTTGGATTGATGATGGCATAGCAGGCGACGATACCGATGGCCATATTGACGACACGGTGCGGTTTGTAAACAGCGATACCGTGCTGGCTGTCATAGAAGAAAAAGAGAATGATGAGAATTTTAGTTTACTGCAAAAAAATCTAAAGCAGTTACAGCAACTGCGGCTTCTCAATGGCAAGCAACTCAACATCGTTGAACTGCCCATGCCCGATCCCGTCATTTGGGATGGTCAGCGACTGCCAGCTTCCTATGCCAATTTTTATATTGCCAATAAATCCGTCATCGTTCCCACCTTCCGCTGCGATAAAGATGAAAAGGCTTTAGAGATCATCCAGGAATGTTTTCCCGATCGTGAAGTGGCAGGTATTGATTCCACCGACATCATCTGGGGATTAGGAAGTTTCCATTGCCTTAGCCAGCAAGAGCCGGCAGTGTGAAACCCCATCCCCTAAAGGGAGTTAGAAAGATACCTGATGCGTTGAATTTTCTCTTTAAAACTGTTGTCGTGCATCATGCGATGGGATTACTTAATTATTGATGCCATGAAAACGGAACCCTGAATGGAGCGCCGCAACCAACGACGCCATGAAATACTGTGGCTGGTAACAAAAACATTTCCCTTATAAAAATTAGTAGTGGCTTCCCTGTCTTTAATCAATTGCCAGACCTATTGCCTATTGCCATCTGCATCTGTGGCGAATTCACTAACTTGCACAGCTTTTTTAAAATATCAAGATGCCAGACCTTTCGAATTTTGATCCCAACATAGTAAGCAATCCCAACAACAACATATTTGGCGTTCCTACTTCAGAAGAAGATGCGAGGCTTGTAATTCTGCCAATTCCCTGGGAAGTAACGGTGAGCTATGGCTCCGGCACTGCCCGTGCGCCTGAAGCTATTTTCAAAGCCAGCCTGCAGGTTGACCTTTACGATCCCGATGTGCCCGAGGGCTGGAAGCAGGGTTATCACATGCGGCCTATTGATCGCAAGCTGCTGATGAAAAGCGATTACCTGCGCAAAGAAGCCGAACTGTATATTGATTACATCTCCAAGGGTGAAGATGTAAGCGCCAACCAGTTTATGTACAAAACAATGAAGGATGTAAACGAGGGCGGCATTTTTCTCAACAACTGGGTATATGAGCAAACGAAAGTGTTGCTGGAAAGAGGAAAGCTGGTAGGCATATTGGGCGGAGATCATAGTGTGCCCTTTGGATTTTTTAAAGCCATTGCTGAAAAACATGGCGGGTACGGCATATTGCAGTTAGATGCGCATTGCGATTTGCGTGAAGCGTATGAAACATTTAATTATTCCCATGCCAGCATTATGTACAATGCGATGACGCAGATACCAGAGATCAGCAAGCTGGTGCAGGTGGGTGTAAGAGATTATGGTGGCGATGAATGGGAGTTTATTAAAAACAGCGATCACAGGATCATCACTTATTTTGACAGAGAGATCAAGACAAGACAATTTGAAGGACAAACCTGGAAAACAATTGCTGAAGAGATTGTAAGCAAATTGCCGCAGCTTGTTTATATCAGCTTCGACATTGATGGCCTCGACAGAAAACTTTGTCCGCATACCGGCACACCTGTTCCCGGTGGATTTGAAACAGCAGAAGTATTTTATCTTTTCCGCAAAGTGATAGAAAGCGGAAGAAAGATCATTGGCTTTGATCTTTGCGAAGTAGGCATCAGCGACAGCGACTGGAATTCCAATGTAGGCGCAAGGGTTTTATTTAAGCTGTGCAATTTGCTGGTGAAAAGTAATAGTTAATTTTTTTTACCAGCGACATTAACACAGATCATCGTCTGTTGTGTCACACTTTTCAACTTTCTGTCCGCTGTTCAGCAATCAGAAATCAGCATGCAAAAATTTCAACTTTTATTAAAAAATGAAAAGCTAAAGCAATACAGATTATTTGCTTTACTCATTATAACTCTCAACGTAGCTTTCTTCGTTGTACTGGCCATTACCCGGCCCGAAATAAGATTCAGAAGTATCGCTTTAACAGTATTGATCATTATCCTTTTTATCATTGAGTATTTTTTCAAAAAGAAAAAGAAAGAATTTAGTGCTAAAGCTGCTGCCACACTGCTTATCATTGTTACTTACCTTGGCTTCTATATGTGGTGGCCTGCAATCATAATGACTATCCTGGCAGCGCAATACGTTTTATCAGTAAGACGATTGGTTGTACATGTTAATCCTTCCTTTATCATTTATCCCTCATTCACTAAAAAAGTTATAGAATGGAATGAGCTAAACAATATTATTTTAAAAGACGGATTATTAACCATTGACTTTAAAAACAATAAAATAATTCAGCAGCTTGTTGAAGACCCAACTAATAGCGTCAATGAAAAAGAATTTAACGAATTTTGCAGTCAGCAATTAAGCAAAGCGACTGGTTAATCCGACATGTATGACTTATTTGACTTGATCATTGACTTTTTGACTTAATGACTTATTGATTGACTATTCACTATTCACTATTGACTAAATGACCTATTGACTTAATGACTTATAAAATGACTTTCTCTCACTCTCCATACACACTCTACTCCGACGGTAAAGGAAATATATTTGAAGACACTTCTTTATACGTCACTGGCCGCAGCGGTTGGGATGCCCTACCCATACCCGATGAAGACTGGATTGAATTACCCGATGGCGGTTCACTGTATGAGTTGCCCGGTCGCAAAGGCATCGGTATTGATGTAAAAACAGGTGAAATGCGTCTTTGTGAAAAAGGCTGGGCTGTTGCAGCATTTATACCACCGGCACATTCCGGTTTTTATTTGGCCGCTTATGAAGCGCAGAAAGATGCTCCTACTCTCCCACTGTTTTGCTATACTGCTGCGGGTTGGTACAATGATAAATTTTATGTGCCCGCCACAAGAATAGAACCTGACATCAGGCAAGATTGTGCAGGTTATGATCAAAAGAAAGTAGAGAAAGGAGTAAAGCATTTTTTAAAAGCTTATCCGCATAACAGGTTAGTAAATCATTTGGCCAACAACTGTGCACTCACTTATCACTGCCCTGCAGCTAGAAATTATTTTCTTGGAAGATGGGAATGTCCTATTCCAGCTTCACCTGCATGTAATGCTAATTGTGTTGGTTGTATTTCATTGCAGCCCGATGAAGAACCAATTGTTTCTACGCAGGATCGTTTAACATTTAAACCAACTGCAGAAGAGATCGTAGAATACACCGTCCCTCATTTGGAAACAGCTCCCTATCCTATCGTCAGCTTTGGGCAAGGTTGTGAAGGTGAGCCGTTGCTGATGTGGGAAACCATTCGTGATGCTATTAAAGAAATAAGAAAACACACAACAAAAGGCAGCATCAACATCAATACTAATGGATCAAGACCAGATGCAGTAAAAGCTCTATGCGAAGCCGGATTGGACTCTATCCGTGTAAGCACCAACTCTGCAAGACGTGAAGTTTATATGCCTTATTATCGTCCCAACAATTATGACTTTGAAGACATCGTTGAAAGCCTCAAAATAGTCAACTCCTTTGGCGGCTGGACATCTATCAACTATTTTGTTTTTCCCGGCATGACAGACAGCATTGCCGAATACGAAGCCCTGCGCAAGCTGATCAAAACAACAGGATTAAAAATGATCCAGTGGCGCAATTTCAATATTGATCCCGACTGGTATCTCGGCAAGATCGGTGTAGCAGACACCGGCGAATGCATGGGAGTAAAACAACTGCAGGAACTGATCAAAGAAGAATTCCCTGATTTGAAATATGGTTACTTCAATCCGCCAATAGAACGTATCAAAGGCAGGTTTGAGATAGACTTCGCCCATGTGTCTGACGCCTCGCAGAGCGTCTGACACATGGCAGTGGCACATTACTCATTACTTCGCCTCTTTCTCATCAATCGTTTCCTGGCAATTATCCAGCGACATTTTTTCCATCTGCTTATTGGCAGAGCCTTTGGTTACTTCAATCATCTCAAGCCTTGCACGGGTGATACTTGTTTTTACATTGCAGGCCACATAATAACTGCCGCCTGCTTCAGCTTCTATATCAATTTCAGTTTCTTTTTTCAGCAAACCCACGCCGCCTACTTTAGCGCTGATCTTATGTTTGCCGGGAGCAACAGCCAGCTTCATGTATTTATTGTTACTCAACTTACAGATCTTTTGGTCATCAAGAAAAACAGCCCAGTTGGCGCCGGCGCCTGAGAACTGTCCTACCCGATACACATAAATAAAAGTGCTGTCACTATCCGTTCTGCTGTAGCATGAATAAGAAGCAAGCATTGCTGACGATACAAGAAGCAAAACAAAAAGAGTCTTTCTCATAATAATAAAGTTTGGTTCGTTAATGATAGGTTTAAAAATTTATTCTAAAGTATTAAGTTACGGTTTTCAAAAAATATCCGATCTGAATCAATCTGCATTTATTTGGGATGGATTGGAAATTGCTTATTGCCTGTTGTCAACTGCCCATTGTCTATTGCTTATTGTTTCCCTAACTTCACCGCCCTTTTTTTAGAAACATGGCGATGAGATCAGAAGCAGGAAAAACAATACGGTTGGCTGTGCCTGTCATCATTGGTGAACTGGCGCAGATGGCTTTGCATATCATAGATACGGCAATGGTTGGCGCTATTAGTTATAAACAACTGGCGGCAGCATCTCTTGTTATCAATGCAATGAACATTCCATTTGTGATCGGCATTGGAATGACCATTTCTGTTTCTCAAATGGTATCGCTGGCCAATGGCCGCAACGATGATCAGCAGGTTTCACATTACCTCTTCAATGGATTTATACTTTGCGCCACTACCGCAATATTAATTTCCCTGGCATTGGTATTTGGAAAAAATATTTTGCTGCATCTCGGGCAGGATCCGGAAGTAGTTCAATATGCCCTGCCGTTTATGCAACTGATGGGTTTATCTATCATTCCTATGTTGCTTTTCATGACGCTCAAGCAATTTGCCGACGGCCTTGAATACACAAAAACAGCCATGCTCATTTCACTGCTTGGTATGCCTGTAAATATTTTTCTCAACTGGTTATTCATCTATGGCAATTGGGGTTTTCCACGGCTTGAGCTGAATGGCGCAGGCTGGTCAACACTGATAACAAGAACATTGATGTTTGTAGTACTGGGGTTGATCATTTTAAAACATAAAACATTCAGCCGCTATATAGCCGCAAGCAAAACACAATGGAAGCTTCGCAAAAAGACGATAAGGGAATTACTTTACATCGGTGTTCCCAGCAGCCTGCAGATAGGTATGGAAGCAGGAGCTTTTGCTGTATCAGGTATCATCATCGGAACCATTGGCGCTGTAGCGCAGGCATCACATCAAATAGCATTGAGTTGCGCTTCATTTACGTTTATGGTGTCAATGGGTTTGGCGCAGGCTGGCTCTATACGAGTAAGCAATGCTTACGGGCGATCAGATTGGCAAAAAATATCCGTCATCGGTAAAAGCACTTTGATTGTTGCATTATTATACGGAACATTTTGCGCCATCGTCTTTGCAGTGTTTCGTCATCAATTACCGGCCATCTTCAATGATAATGCAGAGGTATTGCAAATGTCTGCTTTGCTTGTGTTGCTTGCTGCCATCTTTCAAATCTCCGATGCCACACAAGCCATTGGCGCCGGTTTGTTGCGGGGCATTAAGGATGTAAAATATCCCACCATCATGATCACTATTGCTTATTGGGTAGTAGGCATTCCCGTCGGATATTTGTTTGCATTTGTATTTAATATGGGTGCATCAGGTATATGGCTTGGTTTGATCACCGGCTTGACACTGGCATCATTGTTTTTATTAAACAGGTTTTTGAAGATGGCGAAACGAAATAGTTTATCATGATAAAAAGTCCCGGTGAAGAATCTGAAATACTTTACTATTCTTCTTTATTCCCTTTTGCATTGAAAGTTATTTATTTTTGAAACAAGGAATAACTCAATGACGGCGTAAACGATCATTGTAGCTGACAATACGACAAACATAAAAACATTCAGACCTAAATAAATGACAATGGAACAAAACAATGAGAACAAATCTATTCAAAGCCCTTTTACTCAGACATACTTCCACGGGACAAAAGCAGACCTCAAAATCGGGGACTTTATCGAAATTGGTATTAACTCAAACTACGGACAAAACAACAAAGCGAAATATATCTATTTAACCGCCACTTTAGAAGCTGCAATTTGGGGAGCTGAACTTGCATTAGGCGAAGGACGTGAAAGAATTTTTTTAGTAGAACCAACAGGGTCAATTGAAGACGACCCTAATTTAACTGACAAAAAATTCCCAGGTAACCCGACAAAGTCTTATCGTTCAAAACATCCGTTTAAAGTTATTGGAGAAGTTACTGTTTGGCAAGCACACTCATCAGAGCAAGTCAAAGCAATGAAAGACGGTTTAGCCAAACTTAAAGAACAAGGTATTGAGGCAATAGAAGACTAACTAAATCTGCGAAACTAAATTTGGCAGTTAGGCCGTTGGTGTTGCGCATAGTGCGGCAGCTTCACCAACAGAACGGATTGAGGATATTTCATTACTATTTAAAAATCTTCCTAAATTCAGTTATTGGTGTATGGCGTTTATAGCAATAAGTTAATGAAAACAGAACACCAGCCGTGTAAGAGCCCTATTAATAATGGGCTTTAGACCCCCTCAATGAAATATTTGGCTAACGTCTATTACCCAAATGAGAATATTTTATCCCTGCCCGCCGCGGTGGGCAGAGCAATTGCGGCATTCAACTTGCAACTATCCTCAAAACATCAGCCATGACTCTTATTGAATTTTTGGTTCTGCTGGTTATTGCAGCCATCTGCGGATCAATTGGTCAATCTCTTGCCGGTTACGACCTTGGCGGTTGCCTTGTTTCCATTGTTGTTGGTTTTATCGGTGCATACATCGGTATGTGGCTGGCCGGAAAGTTGGGCCTGCCTGAACTATTAGCCATTAAAATAGGGGGAAAATTTTTTCCCATCATCTGGTCTGTTATCGGTTCAGCGGCATTAACGTTTATCGTAGCGCTGATACGAAGAGGCATTTCGGGGCCAAGACGCTATTGACGAAAGATCAGGGTTACAATATTTATGCACCTCTAACCATAAAGAATTTTTGCGGGTAAACCGCTCAGGTTTTAAAACCTGAGTCCTATACCAAAACGCAGATTGTTGCGCCTTCCTTCGTTGATGTCAAAAAAGGGGTCTTTGAATTGTTTTGACAAACCAATTGAATATCGCCCTTCAACAAATATTCTTTTACTGAAAGAGAACTGGGTGCCTGTTTCAACTGATACACCCAGCAAATCGGATGTGTTACCGTCAGTTTTATCAAACTTGTCTGCCACGATGTCCAGCTTAGGGCCGAGTAACACACTCCATTTATTATTAAGTGCTTGCTTTAAATAAAGCGGGATTTCTATAAAGTGCCAATCATTTGTCCAGGTAAACAGCAGTTCATTTTGCAGGAATGTTGTTGAACCAATTGGTATCTCTGAAAAAAATGCGCCATAACCCGTTGTTCCAGTAAACCCTGTTTTCTCTCCGCTTGTTTCTGCTCCGTTTATTACACAATGGTTGAGCCCGGCTTTAAATCCAAACTGAACAGTGCAACTCTTTTTTTGTGCAAAAGCTCCGGAGAATAAAACGCAGCAAGCAATCAGAAGAATAGTCTTTTTCACAAGTGTGTGGTTTAATAAAAGGGGAAGATGTTAGTGTTAACGTAAACGATAAGAATGAACCGTTATTGTTTTTTCCCGGCACCAACGGCACGAACTATAGGACGCTTCATTCAAACTACAATGAATAAAACCGAAGTTTTAAAAATCACTATACAATAAAGTAATTTTTCTACGCCGAGTTCCTTCCCGCATTAATAATCCCAAACGAACAGCGCATTACCAGTTTTTCATACACTTCTTTTACAGGTGTTTGCACCAACTGTTCATCAAACTCACGGATTTTAGTAAGAGCATATTGCTGAATAGTCAGCAATGGCAATACAATACGTTCTCGCATTTGAATAGAAAGCTGGTCAACGGGATAATCAGCCATCAATTCAGTATGTCCACTGAGTTTAAAGAGATATTGCTTTGTCAATTCATATTCAGAAAAGATAAGCTGCCATAATTCTCCAAATTGTTTATGCCTGCTGAGATAAGCCGTCAGTGGAAAAAATGATTTCATCATCGCCATTTCACAATTATCCAAAAGCGTTTTAAAGAACAACGACTTTTTGTATAGTTCTTTTACTGCGCCAAACTTTCCTTTTTCTTCAATACTTTTCAATGCAGAGCCAACGCCATAAAAACCGGTTACGTTTTGTTTCAACTGGCTCCATGATCCGGCAAACGGAATAGCACGAAGGTCTTTCAATGTAAGTCCCGATGAAGCGCCGCGTTTAGCAGGGCGGCTGCCGATATTTGTTTCACTGTAAAAACGCAGTGGACTTGCCTGCAATAAATAATCAGCGAGATAAGGATGATCTCTTAATTCTTTATAAGCATTATAAGATATTTCAGAAAGCTCCTGCATCAGATCATCTTCTTCTTTTGTAAATGTTGATTGCAGGTGAGAGAACAGATCATTGGTGATACCGGCATTTAGCAGTTGCTCCATATTAAACTGGGCCGAATCAACGGTACCGAAGTTTGAACTTACCGTTTGTCCCTGTATCGTCAATTGTATTTCTTCATTAGAAATATTTTGCCCCATCGAAGCATAAAACTTATGTGTTTTACCGCCACCTCTTGACGGCGGGCCACCCCGTCCATCAAAAAAGATCACTTCTACATCATATTCTCTTGAAATAGCTGTCAGTTGTTCTTTGGCTTTATAAATACTCCAGTTCGCCATCATATAGCCGCCATCTTTTGTACCATCAGAAAAACCAAGCATAATGGTTTGCCGGCTTTTTCTCTGCTTTAAATGCTCCTTGTAAACGGGGTTGGTATAGAGTGTACGCATTACATCGGCAGCATTTTGCAAATCGCCGATGGTTTCAAACAGCGGAACGATATCAATATTAATTTCTTCATGCTTCCAGCCATTCATAAGGAACAGGCCATACACTTCTATTGCATTCAAAGCGCTGTTGCACTGGCTGATGATATAGCGATGGCAGCCATCAGGCCCGTTGAATTGTTGTATGGTTTTGATAGCGGCTATTGATTTCAATGTATCCTGCTGAATCGGATCATCTAACAAGCCAGGTTCAGCTCTTTTAGTTATGGATAAAATAGAATTGATCTTTTGTTCTTCCGTTAAAGATGCATAATCATTGGGAAGTATATCTGTTTTGCCAGCGATCACATCATAGAGCTTTCCATGTACAGAACTATCCTGTCTTATATCAAGAGAAGCAAAATGCAATCCGAATATTTCAATCTTGTTGATCAGGTTGTTGATGGTATGAAGAAACAATCCATTATGCTGGTGAATGATGGTTTGCCTGATCTGTTCCAGCGTATTCAATATCTCTTCATTGGTCAGTCTTGTTTTTAAACCGGGAATAAAAAGATTGTTATACAGTTTAATTTCAAGTTCACCAAGCAAGTTCTCAACTCCTTCAAAAGTGAGCCTTCTTTTCAGGCGTCTTACTTCCAGGTAATAACATTTGATAATAGATCCGCGTAGCGCATCAGCTACCTGCAGGGTAATATCACTTGTCACAAAAGGATTACCATCACGATCACCACCGGGCCAAAATCCCATTCTTATAACAGGGCTTGTTTTACTCACTGCCTCTGGAAACTGGGTTTTAAGTGTAGATAAAATTTTTCCGGCAGCGGAATAAAAAACATTCTCCAGGTACCAAACAAGGCTGATCGCTTCATCATAGGGCGTGGGTTTTTTCTTTTTAAAGAAAGGTGTTTTGCCCAATTGCTGCAAGTAAGTATTGACAAGATTGGTATTATTCTCTGAAAGAGCCTTTGCCAGGTCATTGATGATACCTAATACAGAACCAGGATAAAACTGTGTAGGATGCGCCGTTAATACAAGGCGGATAGAAAAATCTTTTAGCTTTTCTGCCAGTTCATCCTGTTTATTCTCCTGTATTACTTCTGACTCTATGTGTTTTAAGGTACCTACACCGCTCATATCATTCACTTCTTTGAAAGCGGCATCTTCCAGTGCATCAAACAACACCACTTGTCTTTCCAGGTATTGCACAAAGCGAAAAAGAAGATCGGTCTTATCCTTTTCGTTTACATAAGACGTATGCTTTGTAAAAAATTCGTCAATGATGCGGATGGGGCTAAGGTTCTTTTTATAACCTTCTTCGCAGTTGCTTGATAAAAGAGACAATAAAATGCCCGTCTTTTCTATCCTGTGAAAAGGCAGGGATGTAAAAAGACTATTATAGAGCTGAAAGCGGATGCCCACTTCATTTCTATACTTCTGTAACGTTCGGTTTGACTGTTGGCTCATTGAAGAGATATTTTTTTTTCAGCAATTGTTAAAACAGGCAAGCAGTCAATCACGGTAAAAATATTTCATTTTAAGCATGCAGAAAAAAACTATCTGCTCATTAAATAAAAAAAACCCCAATGAAACTGGGGTTTTTTTTAAGAAATGTTGTAAAATATCAATCTTACAAAGGAGTGCTTGAATTATGATTTTCCTCAGTGGAAGGTTGTGGTTGATACGCCAGCTCTTCCTGTTTCTTTTTTCGGCCGGTAATAAATCTCCAGATGGCAGTGCCGGCTACACCGATACCAATGATGATGAACTTAAGAAACTTCAGGATAACAGCAAAGAACCCAACCTTGGCTAACACTTTTCCAGCAACTAATCCGCCGATAGTCCATGCCGCTACATCATCTGTTTTGGAATCAAAGTCTGCATAGCGGTTGCCCTGGTTAAAGGTTACCATGTTTAATACTTCATCCAAATGATTGTTTACACTATCCAGTTCCTGCATAGATGAAACTGCCTGCAGTGTTAAAACTCCTTTTCTGCCAAGAATACGAACATCATAATTAAGCGTATGCTCTTCCGCTCCCGGAATAGAATATTCTTTTGCCCAATACAATACTTTCTTTTCTTTGTCATAATGAGGTTTTGCAGCCCAACCCAACAGATCCATTGTAGTCAAATCCAATTTCCGTCTTTCTTCATTTTCTTTAATGCTGCTTTCTTTCAGGTCTTTTAACAGATCAGCATAATCAATCTTATCAGCATCCTCATCTTTCACATAACCCAGGTCTTCAAATTGCACAATGAAAGCATATCCGCCTGCATCTGTAGCGCCGCTATTGGCTGGAAAAAGAACACCCAATGGCGCTTCACCTTTCGGATTGCCCCAAAGATCCTGCACGACGTAGGCGGCTTCAGCCGATTCAAGAAATTTAAATCCTTCAGGCACATTGATAGTGGCGATACCTGATCCCAATTCAATCTTACCTGTTTTATAATGCAATGAGCTTTCAATAGAATCCATCCTCTTTAATTGCTCGGCAAATAATTGAAGACTGTCACCCGGGTCTTTAGCAAAAAGGGAGTAGGAAACAAAAAATAATCCTGAAAGAAATAAAAAGATCCTCTTCATAAAGTGTAGTTAGTTTTGGTTAAGGTTTAAATATAAAAAAAGACCCTCTTAAATAAAAGGGTCTTTTACTATTATTTATTTAAGCCAATTATTCCTTAGTGCCAGCTTCTTCTGCTTTCACTTCTTCAGTTTTTGCTGTAGCTGCTGTTTTTTTAGCACCACCGCGGCTGCGACGCGTCTTCTTAGCAGCTTCCTTAGCTTCACCTTTTCCTTTACCATATACTTCGTTGAAGTCAACCAGCTCGATCAATGCTTGTTCAGCATTATCACCCGGACGAGTGCCCAGCTTGATGATGCGGGTATAACCACCGGGGCGGCCACCAACTTTTTCTGCTACTGTGCCAAACAATTCTTTCACAGCTTCTTTATCCTGCAAATAGCTGAATACAACACGACGCTGGTGAGTTGTATTCTCTTTTCCCTTTGTGATCAAAGGCTCTGCATAAATACGCAAAGCTTTTGCTTTGGCAAGGGTAGTAACGATCCTCTTGTGCTCAATTAACTGGCAGGCAAGATTGCTTAACAAAGCATCTCTGTGTGCTTTGGTTCGGCTTAGATTTTTGATTTTGTCTCCGTGACGCATGACGATATTAATTTGCTAATTTGAAAATGTGCTGATCTGCTAATGACAACACACTTCAAATTAAAGTTTAAAAAATTCGGTTGTACCGTGTCAGGAATTACAACCTACTTTATCAATAGCTGACTGCTTCTTTAATTTGCACATTTGCAAATTAGCACATCAGCACATTTACAGTTCATCCTTATCAACACCCAGCTTCTGCAGATCCATTCCGAAACCAAGACCTCTTTCACCCAACACTTGCTCAATTTCAGCCAGTGACTTTTGACCAAAGTTGCGGAACTTCATCAGGTCTTCCTGTTCATATTGCACCAGCTCACTCAATGAGTTGATTTTTGCAGCTTTCAAACAGTTGAATGCACGAACAGAAAGATCGAGGTCTTCCAATGGAGTCTTCAACACTTTACGTAATTGTAAAGTTTGCTCATCCACCAGGTCTTCTTTTTTTTCTTCTTTGTTATCAAAAGTGATGTTTTCATCAGTGATGATCATCAAATGCTGGATCAGGATTCTTGAAGCTTGTTTCACCGCTTCTTCCGGATGAATGGTACCATCGGTAGAAACTTCCATGATCAGCTTTTCAAAGTCTGTACGTTGTTCCACACGGGTATTCTCAATGGTGTATTTCACATTCTTTATCGGTGTGTAAATAGCATCAATAGGAATATAACCGAGCGGTGCATCTTTCGGCTTGTTATCTTCTGCAGGCACATAACCACGGCCTTTGCCGATAGTCAACTCAATGTCCATTTTAGCAGAAGAATCCAAAGTGCAGATCAGCAGATCAGGATTCATGATCTGGAAAGAATGAGTTCCTTCACCGATCATACCGGCAGTAAACTCAGTTTTATTTTTCAGCGACAAAATGACCTTTTCATTTGCCACTTCATGATCAACGCTCTTTTTGAAACGAACCTGTTTCAGGTTCAGGAAAATTTCCACTACATCTTCAGAAACTCCCTTCATGGTAGCAAACTCATGCTCTACACCTTCGATCTTCACACCCACAATTGCATAGCCTTCCAATGAATTGAGCAACACACGGCGCAATGCGTTACCAATGGTTACACCGTAACCAGGTTCCAACGGACGAAACTCAAATTGAGCTTCGAAATCAGATGCCTTTTGTAAGATGATCTTATCAGGCTTTTGGAAATTTAAAATGGCCATATTTTAGATTTAGTTTTTAATAAATTGGTAAAAAGCTTCGAGCTGCCAGCTTTGAGCTTTGAGACTTATAACTCGCGGCTCATAGCTAAGAGCTCAGAGCTTTCCTTATTTAGAGTACAACTCGACGATCAGTTGCTCCTTGATATTCTCCGGAACACTTTCTCTTTCAGGATATGTAATGAAAGTACCTTTCAATTCAGTTTCATTCCAATCCAGCCAGGTAAACTTGGGATTCTTTCCTCTTACTACACTGGTAATGGATGACCTTTCTTTGCTACCTTCTTTGATAGTAACAATATCACCGGCTTTAAGTTGATAAGAAGGAACGTTTACCACTTCACCGTTTACTTCAATGTGTTTGTGGCTTACCAACTGGCGTGCAGCAGGGCGGCTTGGAGCAATACCCATGCGATACACGGTATTATCCAAACGGGCTTCCAGCAGTTTGATCAGGTTTTCACCCGTTACACCTTTGATACGTGAAGCCTCTTCAAATGTTTTGCGGAATTGCTTTTCCAAAATGCCGTAAGTGTATTTGGCCTTTTGTTTTTCACGTAGCTGAAGTGCATATTCACCCAGCGTTTTACGTTTACGTTTTTCACCGTGCTGACCGGGAGGGTTACTGTTTTTACCCAACCATTTACCATTGCCTAAAATGGGCTCACCGAAAATACGGGAGATCTTGGTCTTTGGACCATTATACCTTGCCATAGTTTTTATTCATTTCCGCTTTTTAGAAACCGGTGAGCTGATCGTTGAAAGCGGTAAAAATTAATCAGTCACCCTTTAATTAAATGAATGCTTTGATCCTTTCAAAGCAATTATGACTTTCTTCTTTTTCTGAACTGATTTAATAAAATTGCAACTACTACTGCAATCAATAAAATCAATCCTGCGATATCTTCTAACAGATGTATCATGCCCTTGCCCCTTCAGGAGCGTGGTTATACTCTTCTCTTCTTTGGAGGACGGCAACCGTTGTGTGGCAACGGAGTTACATCCTTTATCATTACTATTTCAATGCCGTTTTGCGAAAGAGAGCGAATAGCACTTTCCCTGCCAGAACCCGGACCTTTTACATATACATCCACTCTTTTTAATCCTGCATCAAAAGCAGCCTTAGCTGCATCAGAAGCCGCCATCTGCGCAGCATAGGGAGTATTTTTCTTAGAACCGCGGAATCCCATTTTACCGGCGCTGCTCCATGAAATGATCTGACCTGTTTTGTTTGTTAGGCTGATGATGATGTTGTTGAATGTAGCAGAGATATGTGCATCTCCGTAAGCATCCACCTTTACCACTCTTTTCTTCGCCGCTGCTTTTGCACTGGGTTGTGCCTGTTGTGCTTTTGCCATAATCTTGTTCTGAGGTAATCTTTAATTTTTAAAATTTATCCCGGCAATTCTGTCGGGACTGAACCAACCCTCCGCCTGCACCCTGGTTTCCGTAGTCAGTTCATTGTTAATCGGTGCATATCACAAAGACCAAAGTTCAAAGCACAACTTGATATCTTGCACCTTGTCACTTGAGCCTTATTCTTATTTCTTCGTTGCTTTCTTCTTACCTGCAACCGTTTTACGCTTACCTTTTCTTGTGCGGCTATTGGTTTTAGTACGCTGTCCACGAACCGGCAAACCTTTACGATGGCGAAGACCACGGTAGCAGGCAATATCAAGTAAACGCTTGATACTCATTTGCACTTCAGAACGCAATTGACCTTCTACTTTCAGCTCTTCTGTAATAGTATTACGAATAGCATTCAGGTCAGCATCATTCCACTCATGCACCTTTTTATTACGGTCAATATCATTCTTGTCAAGAATATACTTAGCCGTAGAAGGGCCAATTCCGTAGATATAGGTCAACCCTATTTCGCCTCTTTTATTTTTTGGTAAGTCAACACCGGCAATACGAGCCATAGTCTTTGTTTATTGTTTATCGTTTTTTGTTTTTAGTTGGGTCGTTTTGAGGCTGTAGTTATTTCTGATCTTAAAGAACCATAAACTATAAACCACAAACTATAAACCCTCTTATCCCTGTCTTTGCTTGAAACGGGGATTCTTTTTGTTGATCACATACAGCTTGCCTTTGCGACGAACGATCTTGCAATCGGCACTGCGTTTCTTAATGGATGCTCTTACTTTCATTTTATTTAAGCTTTGAGCTTTGAGCCCCGAGTGCCGAGCTCATAGCTCGTTACTCTCAGCTCGTAGCTGTTTGTTATTTATATCTGAAAATGATCCTTCCTCTTGTCAAATCGTATGGCGAAATCTCCACCCCCACTTTATCACCAGGCAATATCCTGATGTAGTGCATCCTCATTTTTCCCGAGATGGTAGCTAATATTTCGTGACCATTTTCCAGCTTTACCCTGAACATAGCGTTTGAAAGGGCTTCCTGAATGATACCATCTTGTTTAATAAGGGGTTGCTTCGACATACAAATTTTAGGGGTGCAAAGATAGGAGGATGATGTGGAAAAAAGAAAAAAGCTCCGCAATTTTTGGAGCTATCCACTGAAATGAGGGCTATGTGAATAAATAAGTTGCAAAAATGGCTATGTCAGGGTCTTGTAAGCGGCACTTTGGTCATATCAAGATGCAGGTTTTGAAGATCATGAACGCCTAAAGGAAAGTCGAAATGCCGCCTGTCTTCCCTCCACCACATTTCGAGTTTAGAAAAATCTCCTTTGTGAGGCGTTACCAATCTGAACGAGCCTTTCTTGTATTTCACAGTGCCATTACTGCTTTCCTCTTTTTCAAAACCCAATTTAAAAAGCTGGTTCTCGTCAAGCGGGATGGGTTTGATCTCATCCAGGTTATACCAAAACTCCTGAACACCATTATCCACCAGTGCCTGGTGTTCTTCATGACTTATTCTTACCACCACTCCTTCTCTTTCGATGCCTTCATCATTTAATAAAACAATATCTCCCTGTTTTAAATCGGCGAGTTTTAGCATAGCAATAGTTTTTTATTATCCGAATATAAAAAAGATTGCTGTTATGCAGAAAAGACTTTTATTCATAATGGTCTGACGTCCCCGTCTGACCATGACTTCCTTCTTACATCAACGGTCAGACGAGGACGTCAGACCGGGTGCTATGATCTTTTTCGATAGCTAATGACAGCCCAACCATTAAAAAACACGGCGAAACCAAATACGATCAGCAAATGGTATTTGATATCTGCCAAACCACTTCCTTTTAATACCACCATTCTCATAACATCAATAAAATAAGATACCGGGTTCACTTTAGTGATCATCTGGGCCCAATAAGGCATGCTGTCAATAGAAGTGTATAAACCGCCAAGAAGAATAAAGACCATCATCATAAAAAAAGATATCAGCATGGCCTGTTGCTGGGTACTGGTAAACGTGGAAACCAATAGGCCTAATCCTAACACTGCGAGCAGGTAAACGGCAGCAAAGGCATAGATCGTAAACAGGCTGCCAGCAGGAATAATACCATAGGCTACTCTTGAAATCAAAAGACCGATCGAAAGAATAAGCAATCCAAGTACCCAAAATGGTATAAGCTTCCCTAAAATGAACTGGTATTTTTTAACAGGCGTTACATTAATTTGCTCGATAGTGCCAATCTCCTTTTCCTTTACAATATTTAATGCAGCCAAAAAAGAACCCACCATGGTAACCAGTATCACTAATATACCGGGCACCATAAAGTATTTATAGTTCATCAACGGATTGAACCAATTGGATGAAGTGACTTCAATATTCGTTTCAGGATTAAACCGGGGAAACTGTATCCATTCTGTTCTTACCTCGCGGTTGTAATCCTGGATAATGCTTCGTAAATAAGCGCCGCCAAGATTTGCTTTTGTACCATTAATAGCATTTACTGCCATAAACAAGGTTGCTTCATCTTCTTTCACCAAACGTTTTTCAAATGAGGCCGGTATTTCCAATATCAGATCAGCTTTATCTTTTTCTATTTCATGCAATGCATGTTGATAAGAAGTTGTATA
>Ga0187893_10002488_pt1 | contig 40311 bp, 41 predicted proteins | sample MA1701074metaG_FD_139574 | JGI IMG/M metagenome (GOLD analysis project Ga0187893, IMG submission 139574) | White microbial mat communities from a basaltic lava cave in the Kipuka Kanohina Cave System on the Island of Hawaii, USA - MA170107-4 metaG ...
GAACGGAACATTAACATAACATTCTGACAAGGAGAATGACAACATGAGCAACAAACATTACAATCTTGGTGGTATCCACCAAACATTGAGCGGTCAATACAGAATTTCTGTAGTTGACGCCGAAACCGAAGAAATAATTTGGCAGCAGCCGGAATTACAGAAGAACCTTATCTTGAATCAAGGTATGGACGCCGTTAATTCCTTCTACTACGCCCAACTCGGAACCAACGCCATAGCTGGTACAGGCACCCGCCTGAACTATATCGATCCGGCAGGGTCCATGTTGTCTCAAGCAGGCACCACTGTAACCTTGGTCCCAACTGGTTCTGGTACTGGTCTTAACCATCTTACCGAATCATTTGGTAACTACTCAGTTGCTTTGCAGGCAGGAGATGTGATTCAATACGCTACTGGTAGCGGAGGCGTTACAACTGTCATTGTCCTTGGAGTGTCGGACTTGACGGCTTCGGTTGATACTTCATTGAGTATCTCTCCTTCACAAAGCTTCACGATTTGGAAAACAACTCAGACCGGATTGCATCAAGAAATCAAGCGTTCAAGTACCTACCTTGTCGGTACTGCGAATTGCGGATATACGGATACGACTGGTTCAAGAACATTCCGTAGAACGATGGACTTTAGCTCAGAAAGCTTCCTTCGAACATATACGGAAGTCGGAATTGGATGGTCGGCAGTTGCATCGAGTTCCACGGTGTTCAGCCGTGTATTGCTTGATACTCCTGTTGCTGTAGATGTTGGTCAAAAGTTGCGTGTTTTTTATCAGTGGAGAGTTGACGTTTATCCAACAGCATCCATACCACGACCAAACGTTACTATTACGGGATGGCCGGTCTCTCCATCTACGACCACAAATGGAAGCGAATCGGTTCAACTATTTTTCCTCTCTGGAATTGATTCCAATGGAAATTCACAAACTTCATTGGCGGCATTGGAACCAGTGAGCTTTGACTCTATATGTAACTTCTTCATCTCCCATGTTTCTGCATCTTTGCAGCCGTGGGGAAGTTCGGTGGATCGTACCGGAACCTCGCCAACTGCTGCCATTGCATTTTCGACCAAGCTGGCATATACAAACGGAAGTTACACCTGTGATAAAACTGCTACGTTTTCCGCAGCGTCGTGGGATGGTGCAAACATTCGTAGCATGGGATTTGGACCATTCAACGTTGTAGGAAGTGCAGTTTTCTTCAACCAAGCATTCGCTTTTGTATTTGAACAATCGCAAAGCAAGTCTAATACGCAAACATTGACCCTAGCCTATCGCTGGACATGGGGTCGTTCGCTGATTAACTAATGTTTCATGATCAAACAACTTGGCAAACATGACCGCTTGATTTCGCCCTTCGTTGCGGCGAAGCAGTGGGCATTGTCTAATGTTGATCCTCAAGAAGTAGTGTTGATGGAGACGACTGGTTCGGAAGAGCCAGTCGCTCTTGAATTCACAGACTATACGGATGGTCCTCCATTCGTAAATAGGTTGTGCAACATAGCTTTGGAACAACAGTCAGGTGATCTAGCTATTCCAGAAGCAGGCGTTAGCGGCAGCGGACACTTCATTCCAGACTTAGAGCCTACCAACCAAAAAACCAACAGTTACAAGCGGTTAATATATGACCAAATTCAGAAGGCATTCTACAATGACTATAGAAACCCCCTTCAGATTTTCGGCATAGATAACATTGATTTCCCATTGAGTCAGACCGACCGATTCATTGGAAATGAGTTTCTGATGTTTAGCATTCCAAGAAACATTTTCGGCGACAGATTGGCTGAGACAACGATTCGGATGTATGATGCCAATTTCAATGACAATCTAGTCATTCAAGATGATGGGGATGGAAATTTGATTGCCGGAACAAATCTGTTCTCCAAAGTTCAGGAAGTAAGAGTATTTGGAAACATTTTGAACACTGGCTCCGTCGTTTCTTGTGCCGACATTATTTAGAGCGAAGCTAGTTCTTCGTGGGATACAGAGTTTTCTTTTTGGAATGACTGTAATTTATCTCCGGCAAGTGGCTCGGAAGAAGAAAATAATTGACCGACGCAAATATGTATTGAAAGACCTATGTTTATCCAAATAACAAGCGAAAACTCAGGGTATGCCGTGGCAACCTATGGGGATTACGTTGTCGTATCAAACCCGGATACGATTCGTTACAGTTTTTCGACCTCTAGCGTCTTTCACACTGGTTCCATAGATTATTATCGTTACAACAAGAACACGGACCAGCACGATTTGGTAGGTCAATTGCATTTTTCTGCCCCCGACATGAATATCTTGTTGGCGGCGGAAAGTGGTTCAGTTCCTTCTCTCTATGATCCAATTCACACGGAAGATAATAACACGGGGTCTTCCGAAGACAAAGATTTGGAGATTGACAAAGATTTGTACACTGCTTCTCTTGAAAATGGATTCGGAGTTTCGGTGGACATGTACTCCAAATTGTTGGCGGTAGGATGTCCATACTATCTTGAACGAGTCATGACAAGTGCAAGCTTGTTTTTGACTTCTGGCTCTCACGTTGAGGTTTTTGATCTTAGTCAAACCGAATTCATCACATTTTTGACTGGAAGTAATCCAGTGGCTTTCATCGGAGAAAATCCAGACCCCAACATCAGCGAATCGTTTGGAAAAGCTGTGAGTATCAATGATGGATGGCTGGCAGTAGGTTCTCCACATGTCAGCGAGTCCAAGGGAATGGTTTACATGTATCGTAATACTTCTACGGGAAGCACGTACGATTGGACGTTGTTCCAGAAGATTGAGGCATCTGGATCGAACTCCGGTTCTTTGTTTGGAACAAGTTTGAAATTGAACAAACAGAGCGGTTCGTTCAGCGGAAGTTTGATTGTTGGATTTGGAGACCTCATGGCAAATCAAGCCCACTACTTTGAATTTGTGAGTGGAAGCTGGACGCCGACTTACATCTTCCGCCCCGACCGTGAAACCCCATATCCACTGACGTTTGGAGATTTTGATCCATATCAAATCAACATGAATTTGACCAATGGATATGGATACTCGGTATCAACCTACGGAACCACGGTTATCATCGGAGAATACTTAGACCGTTCCGTATATGAATTCAGTGGTTCAGATGCCACGGAACAAGGTTCTATTTCGATTTATGAGCGTTGCCCAAGTCACGCTACACGATTTGAATTAGTGTTGAAGACCTATGGTACGTCTTCAATAATGAAGAACAATCGTCTTGGATATTCCGTTGATGTGTTTGGAAACAACGCTGTGGCAGGTATTCCAAAGATTGACAATCTGGACATGAATTCGTGCTATATTGGAGGCACACTGCAACAATTGCACCAATGCCCCGACAATTTGGAGAAAGAACTGAACGGTCAAGTTATGCTTCTCCAAAAGAACACATCGTCTCTTGAGTGGGAAATAGTCAACATTTATCAGAGAAAGAAGCGTTTCTTGAATCCGTATCGTGACTTCGGAAACAGTGTTTCTATTGATGGTCGTTCGTTTGTAGTGGGTGCTCCTATCTTGATGTTTGATGAAAATCGTGAAGTCAACATTTACGTCACAGAGAGTAATGGAGCTACCCTCGGAGATGTTTCTGGAAAAGCATACATTTACAACTTGGCAAATTTGCACGACCAATTCCATGTTGGAAATGTGTTCTACCGAAATGGAAAAATCATTCTGATGACTTCTGGCTCGGTGTTTGATGGATTGTTCTTCAATCCAATTAACGTAAACACATACCAATACGATTTGTCCTTCAAGGGTCAACATACCATTTTCGAGAAACAGGTAGTTTGTTCAGTCAGCCCCGGCGAATTCAATGTAAGCACCAATCCATCGGCGATTATGCGTGCAACGTCTTCGTTGGATATTAACCAGAATGGATTCTTTGATTTTCAAGATGTGGATGTGGTTCTTAGATACATGCAATACAAGAACACGTCTCGACTCGGATTGACCATTTCAACTGATTGGAGTTCTTCAATCGTAACGACTGATGATGAAATCAGCCTGTTGAACTGGTATCAAGCTCAAACAGGATATGATCCAGAACACACCGCTTTCATGGCGAGTGAAAGCATTGTTCGTTGGGAAACAACCGACACTTGGATGCAAGATGTTTTGGACCTGAACCAAGATAACAGAATTGATGTTCGTGATATGAACATCATATGGAAATACTTTACCAATCGTCTGACTCAAGAAAACTATGGGTCATTCATTACTCCGTCGTGCCAAAGGAAGCTGTTCAGTGACATCATTGATTACATGAACTTCCTCAGCCAAAGAACCTCGAAGCCGCAGATTGCATCCAAATTCTTGGATTACGAGCGATTGACTTCAACCGACAAAACTGGTTCTTTTGCTGCTCCAATGGCAACAACCATTGGAATTTACAGCGGATTGGATTTGGTTGCCGTGGCTAAATTGGGAAGCCCAATCAAAATCACCCCTGAACTTCCGATCAATTTTGTTGTGAAAATGGACTACTGATTGATATTTATAACAAAGGAAACATATGCCAACGCCAAACGAAAGACCATCCCTAACGACTGACCTTCAGACTCGCTACACCAAGCAACGTGCCGGTGGAGCATTTGATGTCAAGGCAACCCTCGGCGGACCCGGCACACAACCTGCCGCTGGAACGACCATTGATGCTACCAGCATGAACGGTAATGAATTTCAGAACCCAAACGGATTTGAGGTTAAAGTCAAGCAAGGCGTCACTGCCTTCAAGGATGCTCAAGGTGTGCAATCCAAACAATTGTCACGCTACATCCGTGGCTTTTCTGCCCGTAAGTACAAGCCATAAACGACTCAAATATAAAAACTCTTACCCCGCTTCGGCGGGGTTCTTTTTTGTACTTATCCCTATGATACTAGGTTTTGACGCATCAACCTCAACATGTGGGTGGGCTTTTTATAATGGCTCGTCTATTGCAGATGCGGGGTTCATTGACCTCACCAAGAAGGAAACCAACAAAGAAAAGGCATTTCATGTCATTTCTGTCCTAGCTTCTAATCCAAACCTCCCAAACACCACTCAAATCAATCTCGAAGCCGCTCTATCGGGGTTTATGAGGGGCAGGACGAGTCAACAGGTGGTAATCAAGCTCGCACGCTTTAATGCGGTCTTCGAGTATATCATCGCCGAACAGATGAAACTGCCCGTAAAGCTCGTTTCGGTCACGACTGCCAGAAAGACGGTGTTTGGCAAATGCCGGGTAAAAGGGCTGACAGGTAAAGAATATGTTTATCAAGAACTTCCAAAAATTCATCCAGAAGTATTAAACTTTGAAAAAATGAACAGAAAAAACGAATGGGATGTTCGGAATGCTGATATGTATGATGCAGTAGTTACCAGTATTGCATAATGAAAGACAAATTTTACGTTTACCATTTGATTGATCCAAGAACGGGAACCCCGTTTTATGTTGGTAAAGGACAAGGAAACCGACTTTTTCAACACATTCATGATGTAATCAATGGAAGAATTCCAAACGGTAACAATTACCTTTTCAACAAAATCCGAAAAATCTTATCTCTTGGATTAAAAATCGAATGTAAAAAGATTATCGAACACATTTCTGAGCAGCAGTCGTTCTTGATTGAAAAGGCTGAAATTCAAAAACATGGAATGCGTGGTAAAGGTATTCTATGTAATTTATCGTTGGGTGGGGAGGGAAATGGTGGATATAAACATACATTGGAACAAATCGAAAAACATAGACAATCATTAAAGAAAAGATTTTCCGATCCTGTGTTTTTAGCCGAGCATCGGAAACGAATGAAACAAATCCATTCCACTCCCGAAGCCAAAAAGAAAAATTCGCAAAGAATTAAACAATTTTATCAAAACAACCCATTACAAATAAAAAAACTATCTACTATACAAAAAAAGTTATGGAGAGATGGAAAGTATAATAATTCTAAATCATGGGTGTTTATGTCTCCTGATGGAGAAAAAACCGAGTTTGAAAATTTGCAACAATTTTGCAAAGAAAATCATTTGTGCCAATCTAATATGATTGCTGTATTTAGAGGAAGACGCAATCAACATAAAGGATGGAGACAATGTATTATATCTTAAATTTAAGACATCCGTCAGAATTTACGGTTGATTTATTTATGAAATTCTATAATAAAATCAAAAGTATAATGATCAATGGAATGTATAACTTATGAAAGACATCCGAATTACTTGTGATCGCTGTGGAAAAGTTGTCCACGGACTTATTGACGAAGGAAATCCCAAAATGACAGGCGGGTTCTATGACGTGACCGAAGGAACATGGTCTCAATTTGCCCGATGGGAAGAAGAAAAAGTGTGTGATGACTGTATGCACAGTTGCCCAAAATACAAAAAGATTCACCACACGCCCGCACCAGAATAAGTTTTGAAAATTGGTTACTTATACATAATCGTGAACGATGCCTATCCCGGTTGGGTTAAGGTTGGAACCACGACAAATTTGACGGAACGCCTTCACGTCTATCAGACCGGCGACCCATTTCGCAGTTATAAAATTGTTTACTCCCTCCATCATCCTGAGTTTCGAGATGCAGAAAAACGCATTAAAGAAACCATGAAACACTTCGCATTGGAAATCAAGGGCGAGTGGTATCGAATTGATCTGAACATGGCAAAAAGCCGCTTGGAAGAACAATTGGACGAATACCACGAAACCCTCAGCCAGTTAAAATAAGTTGAGTTTTGCCTTTTTGTCGAGTAGTATTGGGCAAATGCTCGTACAGTCCCAAATTGTAGCTCTTCTCAACGAGTTGCTCGGTCAGACAGCACGGCTTCGTAAAGGAGGCAATCAGGCTGTTTATTTCTGCCCCTGTTGCCATCACTACAAGCGAAAATTGGAAATCAATTTGGAGACGGGTCAGTGGCATTGTTGGACGTGTAACATCAAGGGTTCGTTCTTAGGTTCTTTCCTCAAAAAAGTCAAAGCCTCAAGTTCTTACAGAGAAAGAATGGCAGAACTGACGGGCGATTTGCGAATTGCTATTCGCAAAAAAGGAAAGGAAGACGAACAGGCGTTAATGCTGCCGGACGAGTTTCATCCGTTGGCGAAACCCGTTGCCTCAATTGAATACCGAAATGCATTGAGCTACTTGAAACGTCGTGGGGTTCTTCGTGAAGACATCATCCGATACAACATTGGATATGCAGAAAGTGGAGACTATGCATTTTATGTCATCATTCCATCCTACGATGCCGAGGGAAATCTGAATTTTTTCATGGGTAGGCGTTATTATGAAAGCGAGGGAACAATCCCACACAAGAAGCCGCAAGTGCCCATGAATCTGGTTGGCTTTGAAAGCTTTGTCAATTACAGCGAACCACTGAATTTCTGTGAAGGAGCATTTGATGCGATGGCAATCAGAACCAATGCCATTCCGCTCTTTGGAAAATATCCTTCCAAGAAGCTTCGTGAGCGAATGGTAATACACGATGTCAAACGTGTCAACATGGTGTTGGACGATGATGCACTTAATGATGCAGTAAAAAATTACGAACTGCTAGTTAAAGATGTGCCCGGAATTTCGGTCTTCATTGTTAAGCTCAATGGCAAAGACCCTTCCAAACTTGGATTTTTGAAGACGCACAAATTGATTCGGGAAGCAGAAGAATTCACAGAGTCCGATTTGTTAGCGTACAAACTGAACATATGATAACTATCCTAAAGACGGAAAACAAGAAGTTCACCCATATTCTGCACGTTGCAGACATCCACATCAGGTTGAACAAGCGACACGACGAATATCGCAACGTCTTCAAAACTCTCTACGAAGAAGTCAGAAACAGTCCACCAGATACAGTTGTTGCTTTGCTGGGCGACGTTTTTCATAGCAAGTCCGACCTTAGCCCCGAATGCGTTCAAATGGCAACCGATTTGTTCAAGAATCTTGCCGACATTCGTCCTGTCATTTTGATTGCGGGAAATCACGACGCCACACTTTCCAACAAGAGTCGCTTGGACAGTTTGACTCCAATCGTAGATGCATTAAGTCATCCCAACTTACACTATTTGAAGAACACGGGGTTGTATGGATATGGAAACATTTTGTGGAACAACATGGGTGTGTTTGATCAGCCAGAAAACTATATCCGTGGTCAAGACATTCCAGATTTGTATCGCAATCAGTACGACCACATAATCGCACTATTCCACGGGGCAGTTGATAAAGCTGCTTTGGAGAGCGGTTATGCCATCAGCAATCCCGCCATCATGGTTCCAATGTTTGATTGGCACGATATTGCCTTGCTTGGAGACATTCACAAAAAGCAAGACATGCAAGACTATGATCCCGAAAATCATAAGCCATGTGTGCATTATGTGGGAAGTATGGTTCAACAAAACCACGGCGAAGACCTTCATGGACATGGTTATTCAATGTGGGATTTGCCGACTCGTTCCTACGAATTCCACGAACTCAAAAATGAAGTTGGGTACTTCACAGTTGATATTCATAAGGGGCAGGTCACTACAGATTTGACTGAGCTTCCCGCTCAAGTTCATCTTCGTCTCCGATGCTATGATACAATTGCTTCGGAAGTCAAGGCGGTTGTAGCCAAGCTCAAAGAACGCTGTCAGATTGTTGAAACGGCGTATGTCCGCATGGACCAAGAAGCCGACAAAAAGGATGTTATTCCACTTTGTACCGACGTTGTATTGACCGATTTGACCAATGTTGAATATCAAAACGAACTGATCAAAGAGTTCTTGGAGAAAAAGCTTCAAATCACAAATCCACAAAAAGCGGATGATATTCTTAACATCAATCGTGCAACAAATCTCCTTATCAAACGAGACGAGTTTGCTCGCAATTTGAAGTGGAAGCCCATCAAATTTGAATGGGATAATATGTTCACTTATGGGGAAGGAAACTCAATTGACTTCACCCAAATGGATGGCGTCTATGGAATCTTTGGTCCAAACTGTGCTGGAAAATCAAGCATTCTTTCATCTCTGATTTTCTGCTTGTATGACAAGTTTGACCGTGGGTTTAAGGGTCTTCATGTACTCAACGTTCAAAAGTCTTCCTTCCGCTGCAAACTGGAATTTGAGATTTCTGGTGTCCGATATTTCATTGAGAGAAAAGGCTCAACTACTCGTTCTGGAAACGTCAAGGTTGACGTGAAGTTCTGGAAAGTAGTGAATGGTGTGGAAGAAGAATTACACGGCACGGCTCGGCGTGATACCAACGAAGTCATTCGTGATTATATTGGAACATACGAAGATTTCGTACTCACCGCTGCCTCTTTCCAGACCGCAAAGAACAACACGTCGTTCATTGACATGGGCAATAGCGAACGGAAAGACTTGCTTGTTCAATTCATTGGATTGAATGTGTTTGACCGTCTTGCCGAATCGGGCAGTGAACGCAACAAAGAACTCAATACGTTGCTAAAGGTTCATAAGGATAAGAACTATCCATTTGAAAAGCAACAGAATGAGAATGCGTTGGCACACGCCGACACACTTCTCAATCAAGCCAACAAAGACTTGGATTCGTTGAAGAAACAAATCTCCGATGTCAATGAACAAATTGTTATTGAGACAGGAAACTTGATTAAGCTGGACGATGAAGTTCCAACCAACATTCCCCAACTTAACGACCGAAAAATTGCAGCGGAGACTTCCGTTCGACAAAAACGTGCTGCTTTGGAAGGATTTCGCACGGCGGTTGCTGAGAAAGAAGGCTCCATCACAGACATCAATCAGAAGATTCAAGACATTGAATCGTCCAATCTTGTTGAGAGTCACAAGACCTACAAGACTTTATCAGACAAAATCAATGAAGTGAAGCAACGGGTCGATCTCAAGAAGGTGGAGATCAAGGGTAAGTTGGAAAAAGCCGACCGTTTGAGTGTCCACGAGTACGACCCCAATTGCCGCTACTGCACGAACAATTCCTTTGTGAAGGATGCAACTCGTGCAAAACAAGAATTGATTCAAGACAAAAAAGATACGGACCACATGGTCTCTGCGTTGGAAAATCTTCGCACTGAGTTTGCCAAGTATGAGTGGGTCGAAAAGGCATATGAAACCTACACCAAGCTTTTGAATGAGAGAAGTAAGGTGAAGGATGAATATGGAACCCTGTCCCGAAACATCATTGTTGGAACCAATGAGCTTGAAAAATTGGAAGTGGCACTGAAGACTGTTACGGGTCAGATTGAACTTTACCATCGCAACGAAGTCGCCGTGGAAAGTAACTCAAAGGTTCATGCCAAGATTTCTTCTTACAAGACGACCATTACTCGGTTGGATTTGGACTTACAAAAACAGAACCGATTGATGATGGACATTTCCGGCAAGCGTGAAATCTTCCGCAACAACATTGAGAAGCTGTGCAAGACTATGGAAGAGCTTAAAGCTTTGGAATATGAAGCTGATTCGTATCAGTTGTACCTTGCCTCGGTAGGACGTGATGGCATCCCGTACCAAGTCATCTGCAATACCGTTCCGGCAATTGAAAAGGAAGTGAATTCTATTCTCTGCCAAGTGGTTGACTACACAATCCAGCTTGAGACGGATGGGAAGAACGTAGTTCCGTACGTTGTCTATGACCACGGACGCTGGCCAATTGAGCTTACGTCTGGATTTGAGAGATTTGTTGCCTCGGTTGCAATCCGTGTAGCCCTGACAAACATATCAAATCTCCCCAAAACCACATTCTTGGCGATTGATGAAGGCTTTGGAACATTGGATGCCGATAACATGGCTGCGATGTACACTTTGTTCTCATTCCTGAAGAGCAATTTTGACTTTATCCTTGTCGTGAGTCATTTGGACGCCCTGAAAGACGCCGTTGACAAGCAGATTGAGTTAAAGAAAGAGGGCAGCTTCTCCAAAGTAACATTTGAATGAAAATATGTTCCTCATGTCGTAAGACTAAGCCGTTAAATGAATTTGGAAGGCAAAAAGATCGTCAAGATGGACGGCGAAGTCATTGTAAATTATGCATCCGAGATTATAATAAAACCAAGGCTAAGTCCAGAGGCAACTGGTGGAAAAAATCAAATGAAACACTTTTAGGAAAATTTCAGTATTTTAGACAATCAAGTCGTAGAAGAAAATTGAAATGGAATCTTTCCTTTGAAGATTTTTCTAAAATTCCACAGGTATGTTACTATACCGGACTTCCTCTTACTCTCAAACGAAATAACGACCATACGCTATCATTAGACCGGATAAATAGCCGGGTTGGATACACAAAAAATAACGTGGTATTTTGTTGTAGTGCGGTAAACTACATGAAATCCGACCTTACACTGAAAGATTTTATATCTTTTTGTCGCAAAGTATCCAAGAAGTTCCCGCTCTAATTAAGACAAAGTTACATGCGTTCTATATTTATAGAACGTATGCCTCAGCAATTACTCTCAGCGTTCGGTAAAAAAGGTGTTGACCTTGGTTTGGATACCATGCAGGTTGACATCGAGGATACCCTATTTCTTTCCAAATACTTCGGGATAGCTGAGTTCAACCCTGTCTTCACGGGTGGACGAAACCCGATGTCTTTTAATGGGTCCGTTCTTCTCAAGGAAGGTTCCGAAATTCAAGTTGAGTGTATTGATTCCAACGGTAACTCCCTCTACATTGAACGTCCGAGAAGTTCCACACAGTTTGCCGACGTAGCCAAGTTTGTCCTTTCGGTAAATGTTTACAACGAGACTTACAACGGTCCCGCCAAAATCATTCTTGTTGGAACGTCTGCCAAGGATGAAATTGTCCGATGGCAACAAGACATCACAATTGATAAGACCGTTCAGAACGCAGCCAAGGTTCGTTTCTATAACAAACCATCCATTGAAGTCCGACCGTTGCTTTATCCAGTCGTAGATAGTAACGTGGGGTCAGCATTGACTTATCAATACACCTTGACTGGTTCTTTTTCTGCTTTCGCTGCTGCACCTAAAAAGGATGTAAACAAAAAGAACATCAATCCAAAAAAGACCGATATTGATTATCGTGTGGTGTTGAATGTTGCTGCTGCTGACGCCGGACCTCAGTTGTATCCAACTAAGTCCTTCAATACTCAGATGGAGAATCAATCATTTGTATTGACTGCAAAGACGATTCAGGCTCCATTCTCATATGTTGATCGTTCCACAGATGTTACGGCTTCCCTCAAGGTAAAAAAAGTCATTGATAGCAAAACGTTGCAATTGAGCGACGCTTTCTTTTTCCCATACAACACAAGCCAAATTGTTACTAACATCAATTACGGGACGTTCACAGCATCTTACAAGTGGGTTGCATATAACACGGCATCGGACTCCTATCAGAAATACGTGCCACTAACGGGGTCTCCAATTTTCATCAAAGAATCCTATGCCGAAGTAGTGTACCGAAACATTAGACCGTTTTCTGGATTTATTGCTCGCCATAAACTCTACCGAAAGAGCTTGGTTTACCCCGGCGACTTTCAATTGATTACAGACGAGCCGTTAGGAGCATTTGAGATTCTCACAGACCCCGTTACAGCCAATAAAACCTACTCTTTATTGGGGTCTTTTTACAATCAATCTCACATCAACAAGTATTGGTTTGTTGGGTCTAGTTCAATCAATATGTCTCTATCTCATTCGGTCAGTCCGTTGATCGACGCAATGAGAATTGCTGCTCCGAAGAACATTTGGCCGGATGGAACAACCTACATCATAGCTAAAAACGATTCTGCCGGTGTGGTGAATGATGCGGTCTATTATCCATATGATAGTGGGTCTTTCAATGACTTGACTGGTTCTTCATATAACTCTAACTTTGTCAATTTGAAGGCGGGTGCTTTGTATGTTCTGTCTATGAACGTCATCATGGAGAAGCCGAAGCTGGCAACCGACTCCAAGGTCTCATTCTATTTCACAAGTTCCATTGATAGCATTACCAAGGAAAAGGATTACATAAGTCCGTTTGGATTAAAAATTGGCGAGGTAGCTACAAGAGAAGAGACCACCACGAAGACGTTTAAGGACAAGCAAATGTTGTTCTTTACTCCGTCCAACGATTACTATGGAACTCTCGTGATTGTTCCAACCGATTGTAATGTCACGTTGTCTGAACTCTCATTGAAGGTCTATGGGGACTATGGATTCTCGCCAGATATTTTGTTCTCCAAGATTCCATTCCGAATCAATGTGCCGAACGAAGGGTTTATTATCAAGGCAGAACTTTTTGATGTCAATTCTACCCTTGTGTATTCTGATCTTCAAACGATTCAATCGTTTGATCCCGGAGGAGAGAGTCTATTCGTTTTCATCTCTAATTCCAACCTTGACCCAACCAAGGTTCAGTTCATTTCGGGAAGCTTGAGTATTTCTCAAAGCTTGTTCCTTCCAAACATTCCGCAGTGTCCAAACGTAGATACTAGGTTGTTGAGTTGGAGGGTTCCTACCCACTCTCCTCCACAAACGGGTGAGGGTCAGGTTTGTTATACAAACGTGGACCAACTCAAAATTACCACTTCTGGTGCGGGAACGTCTATCGTGGGCGATTATTTGACCCTTGGAACGGTCGCTTTTTCGGGTTCTGGACTCGTAGAAAGCATAGCTACAGCACTTTCTATAAAATACGATGGTGCCACAAACAAGGGAAGGAAGATTATCGTCAACTCCGCAGGCTCGAAAAGTGTCTTCCCATAAGCATTTTTCATCCTTTTGGACGATATTTACATACGTATAGAAAGGTTCAAACACAAGTTATGAAAAGAGCATCTGGAAAGAGCAACATTGACATCGTTAAAGACTACTTGGCAGGAGAAAGACCTTTTGTACAAGTAGGATACACGGGTGACGACCATAAACATCGTAATGAAGGGGAGAAATGGACTGACTCCAAAGGTGTGAAGTGGGTAAAGAAGGGCGGAAAGCCCGTTCGGTTAACCAAGACCCAAGGGGAGATTATCCGAGAAGCTATTGGCGACACGCTTGATTGTAAGTCGTGTGGTGCCAAGTGGAAATGGGTAGATGCCAAGGATCAGAAGATGATTTCTCGAACCGGATGCTGCCTTGACTGCTTGATAGATTACGAGACCAAACTTAGGGTTTTGGGAATCTATGGTGACTACGAAAAGTATCGTTTAGCCACCTACGAACTCGGTCACTTGAAAGAGTTGAGAATCAAAATTACAGAAACGCTTGAGTATTACAAGCGAACGGGAGGGGATGCAACAACTATTCCCGAAAGTGAATACGACGAAACCATTGTTTGGAAGAATACAAACAAGGACAAAATGATTGACGATACTACCGAAGACTTGAAAAGAGTTGAAGAATTGATTTCAAAAGGTACGGAAATTACCTCCGACCTGAAGAGCAAATATCTTGAAAGCATCAAGAAGTATGATTTCAAGGATATTGTGACTAAAGACTAATCTATGCCCGACGATCCAAAGACTCCAAAGTCGTATCAAGAGATCATTCGTGAAGAGTACAAGAAGTGCTATGCTTCTCCTGTTTACTTCATGAAGCACTACGTCAAGATTCAACACCCTATTCGTGGCAGCATTTTCTTTGATCTCTATCCCTTCCAAGAAGGAACTCTTCAAGACCTTCACGATTACCATTTCAATATCATTTTGAAATCCCGTCAAATGGGTATTTCAACTCTTGTCGCCGCATATTCTTTGTGGTTAATGATATTCCATAAAGACAAGAACATCCTTATCATTTCGTTGAAGCAAGACGTTGCCAAAGAAATCATTACCAAGGTTAGATTTGCCAACGACAATCTTCCAACTTGGCTCAAAGTCAAGTGCGAAGAAGACAATCGTTTGTCGCTTAAATTTCAAAACGGGTCACAAATCCGAGCCACATCCACCACAAAGAAATCAGGTGTTTCCTTGGCACTGTCGCTTCTGATTATTGACGAAGCTGGTCTTATTGAAGAAGCCGAGGAACTTTGGACTTCTGCACAACCTACGTTGTCAACTGGTGGTCGTGCCATCATTCTTTCAACCCCTCGTGGTGTCGGTAATTGGTTCCACAAAATGTGGGTCGGTGCCGAAGAAAACAACGATGGACGACTTGGAAAAAATGGATTCCACCCAATCAAACTTCCGTGGGATTTGCATCCCGAACGTGATCCAGAGTGGCGTCGCATTGAGGGAGAGAAACAAGGAAATCCTAAAAAAGCGGCACAAGAATTTGACTGCGACTTTATTGCTACAGGTGATAACGTTGTCGATTTGGGCATCGTTGAATGGTATAAGAAGACCAAGAAGAAAGAACCAGTGGATACTCGTGGAGTAGATAAAGGACTTTGGGTTTGGCAATTCCCAGATTACAGTCATACCTACATTGTTTCTGCTGACGTAGCTCGTGGAGATGGTGCTGACTTTTCTGCTGCCCACGTCATTGATGTTTCTCTGGAAACTCCTACTCAAGTAGCCGAATACAAAGGGAACCTTGGAACCAAAGATTTTGGAAACTTTCTTGTAGCCTTAGCCACGGAATACAACAACGCACTGTTGATTGTTGAACGTGAAAACGTCGGATGGTCCACGATCCAAACCATCATTGATCGAGATTACAAAAACCTTTTTTATAGTTCTGCGGACTTAAAATATGTCGATGTTCAACGACAATTGACAAACAGTCATGCCAGCGAAGAAAAGAAACTTGTCCCCGGTTTCAGTACAAATATAAAAACCCGTCCACTCGTTATTGCTCACTTGGAGCAGTTCTTCCGTGAGAAGGCTATTGATATTTTCTCTGCCCGAACGTTCGCCGAATTGGAAACATTCATTTGGAAGAACGGTAAAGCTCAAGCAATGGAAGGCTATAATGACGACTTGGTTATGTCATTGGGGATTGCACTTTGGGTAAGAGATACAGCCCTTCGTTTACGACAGGAAGGCATTGAATTGACTCGTATTGCGGTGGAAGGAATGAACCGTAACAAGAGCGATCACGCTCCCGTGTACAAGAGTCAACAGGCTCAAGTAGGTCAACAAGCATGGAAAATGAAAACCGGGCGGAATGGCTTTGGAAAAGACAACTACGAAGATATTACGTGGCTCTTGGGCTAAAGAAACACATTTATACACGGGCATTTATGCCCAAACACATACACATTGACAAGAAGGAAACAATATGGCTACACCAAACAATCTAAATTCGTTTGATGACGAAATCTTAGACGTAAAGAAACAGTCTCTATATGCGAGACTGAAGCGTCTTTTTTCGACTGATGTTATCGTAAGAAACGTCGGTGGAAAACAGATCAAAGTCAAGGATACGGACAACATCATGATGGCGACGGATCGCAATTCTTTGCGAGACCGCTTCAATCGTATTCGTTCCACGGCTTACAACGCATATACTCGTGACTTTTCTCTTTCGTATCAAGCAGCCCGCATGGATTTGTTCCGTGACTATGATACGATGGACATGGACCCAATCATTTCCTCGGCTCTGGACATTTATGCAGATGAATGTCTGACCTATAATGAAATGGGCAAGATGCTTACCGTTCACTCAAACAACAACAACGTTAAGCAAATTCTTGAAAATCTCTTTGACGAAATCCTGAACATTCGTTTCAACCTCTGGTCGTGGATTCGTAACATGACCAAGTACGGTGATTTCTTTCTCAAACTCTACATCACTCCCGAATACGGCATCTACATGGTAGAACCAATCTCGGCATACAACGTAGAACGTATTGAGAATTCCGACCCTTACAACAAGCGTTATGTAAAATTCCAAGTTCGTCCTACCGATACGTCGCAGGCTGAAGTATTGGAAAACTATGAGATGGCTCACTTCCGTCTCATGTCTGACAGCAATTTTTTGCCATACGGAAAAGGCATGATTGAAGGTGCTCGCCGTGTGTGGAAGCAGCTTTCATTGATGGAAGACGCAATGTTGATCCATCGTATCATGCGTGCTCCTGAGAAACGCATTTTCTACACTGATATTGGAAACATTCCTCCTGCTGAAATTGATAACTACATGCAGAAGATGATGGATAAAATGAAGAAAGCCCCCTACATGGATGACCAAACCGGGGAATACAATCTTCGCTTCAACCTGCAAAACATGGTTGAAGACTACTACATTCCTGTTCGTGGTGGAGATAGCGGAACCAAGATCGATACCCTCGGTGGTATGGAATGGACCGGCACTGAAGATATTGAATACCTTCGTAACAAGCTGATGGCGGCTTTGAAGATTCCAAAGGCATTCCTTGGATATGAAGAAGGTATTTCTGGCAAGGCAACCCTTGCATCGGAAGATGTTCGTTTCGCACGAACCATTCAACGTCTGCAACGAATCATCGTTTCAGAACTCAGCAAAATTGCGATTGTTCATTTGTATGCACAAGGCTATCGTGATGATAGCTTGGTTGATTTTGAGCTTGAACTCACCAATCCATCCACGATCTTCGAGAAAGAGAAGTTGGAGATTTGGTCTGATAAGGTTGCAGTAGCAACTGACATGGTTGAGAATAAATTCTTCTCTCGTGATTGGATTTACAAGAATATCTTCAACATGTCCGAAGACGACATCAAAGAAGTCCGAGACCAAATCGTTGAGGATGCCAAACAGAACTATCGCTTTGCTTCTATTGAAGAAGATGGTGATGATCCAGCCAAGCCGTTTAAGAAAATTGGTGGTGGGGATAAGGGCGGCGAGGACGACGAAGGAGATGATGGTGGACTTCCTGACATTGGTGGGGGCGGTGGTGGTGGAGGTTTAGGCGATCTTGACCTTGGGGATGGCGGCGGCGAAGGAGAAGGGGAAGAAGGTAAGGGAGAAGAGGGAGAAGAAGGTCCAGAAGGAGAAGAGCCTGATCTAGAAAAGCCAGAAGATTTAGTCAAAGAACGAAAGTTGGAACGTGATCAGAGTGGTCAACACGATGCACGGGCACAACATCCGTTCGGAGAAGACCCTCTCGGTCACAATGAACTGTCGGGAAATACCCGAAAGAACAGTGAAGGTAAGAAAAAGAGTGCTCTCACCCAAAATAGTGAGAAAAACTCCCCATTGCACCTTCAAGAACAAAAACCTGCTGCAAAACCGGCACCTGTCAAAAAGAAGGCAGACTCCGCTATGATAAAAAGTCTTGGTGAATTCTTGAGCAAAACAAATGCCGATACCAAGAAAGAACTTCTTAGCGAGAATCAGGCGACCGGAAGTAAGTCCATGATGGACGAGAGGAACATATTAGAATAAGTCGAACGTACATGAATATTTACATTGATTTTCAAATTCGATGTCTATATTTATAATTAAGTTGAAGAGAGTCTAATACTATGCAGAAACGAATGCGTCATTCAAAGTTTAGGAATACCGGCATTCTGTTTGAACTCCTGACAAAACAGGTGACAGCAGATATTATTGCCGGGCACGAAACATCCGTCGCCAAAGACCTTCTTCACAAATACTTCCGAGAGAACACGGAACTTGGGAGAGAGTGGCAACTTTATGGTTCGTTGTTGAACGAAAAGATCAAGGATGAAACACATGCTGAAAGATTTCTAAGTGTTGTTCTTGAAGCCCGTAAGAAGTTGAACAACAAAAGATTGACCCAACTCAAGTATGACTTGATTAAAGAGGTCAAAGCGTCGTATCCAATCGACGAAATGCTGAAAGCCCCGGTCAGAAACTATAGAGTTCTGGCTTCCATTTACAAGATTTTTGAAGACGTAGCATCCTCGGACTGTAAATTTGATGTCAAAGAAGTGTATCAATCTAAAAACTGCATAGTAGAGCACGTCGTTGACAAACCAAAGGTTACACGTTCCGAAGACGAACTCATCAACTATTATCAAGTTCAGTCTGAGGATATACGTCTTCTTACTTACAAACTTCTGGTCGAGAAATTCAACGAGAAATACGCTGGCGTTCTTGACGATGGACAGAAGTCGGTTTTGCGTGAATATATCTGCAACGTTGCCAACACGAACAACTTTGACGTTTTTGTAAAGTCAAAGGTTGCGGAGATTAAACAATCGCTAACGGAAAAGATCGGAAAGATCAAAGACTCCGATGTTACCAAGATCAAAATCCGTGAGGTTGTCAACCAGTTGGATAAAATCAATCCCGGCAAGCTCGTTAAAGACAATCACGTTATGGTTTTGATGCTCTCTTACGAATTGCTGAAGGAAGTCCAAAAGCAAACGGAGGGAACATCACATGTCTCCTAACAAAGACACACTTCAAAAACTCTTTCAAGAGTATTACATCATGGCGATCCCTCAGTTCGCCCCTGCCCTAGCTCATAGAATTAAGGCAGACCCCCAACACGATCAAGCTCTCAATGATGAAGGATATGTGTGGGATCGAAAACAGGTTGTGTACCAACATCCACGTATGGGAGCTATTGTCGCCCTTCCAAATGGAATGTTCATTTGGATGATTGGAAACTTTGGGAAGGTTCTCAAGAATCCAGATAAACTATCCATATGGATTAACGGTCGTAACGAAGAATTTATTGGGAAGTATATGCAGGCAATGGGACAGACTTCCGACGACATCAAGTTTGGTGGAGAAGGAGAACGAAGCAAACCATATAATCCTACTCCTGTGGAAAAAGGCGACCCAACAGATCAAGCAATTGCAAAACTCCGAAAACAAGCAGGACCAAAGAAAGCTCTGCCTTCGGATTTGATGATTTCTTTGGGACAATCCGCCAAAAAAGACGGCAATCAAAAAATGTTGGACTTTTTGAAGACCATGAATCCTATCATGGAGAACACCATCAAACGCTCTCAACTTGATGCTCTTATTCGTGAAATCGTTCGTGGAATTGTCAAGGAAGGATATAACCCCGACGATAACCTCGTCTATGATTTAGCAGATAAAGCTTGGGGAAGACAACAGTGGTCCATCCGCAAGCAAAAATCTTCTGAGCATGGAACTGTTTATCAACTTTCTTTCTCTCAACCACATAGCAGGTTTTTGTGGAAGACGCCAGACGGAAATTGGAAAGCTCTCGATCCAAAAACCCACAAGTGGAATGACATTCAAGGAAATGTGGGAGAAATGACCACAACCGGAGCCGTATCTCCTGTGATGACCCCAAAGGCATTTAAGAAGGGTCCAATGGAAGAGGGGAAAAAGTGCCGAATAAAGGGATGTGGCGGAAATGTAAAGACTCCTCCCGAAACTCGTGCAGGTCTTGGTGGACTATGTGCAAAACACGTAGATTCTCAAACAGATCGTGAACGTCAGAGCGGAGAACATTCCAAAATGATCAATTGGATTCACACTGGTAAACACGAACTTCCAGAAGAACAAATTGATGAAATGACGACCACAGGAGCAGTCGATGGATATAATGTTCCCGGTGCTTTTTCAAAGAAGGGTGGAAGTCATAAGGGAGTAGAAGGTTCGGCGGCTCTTGGATACACTTTGACTCCTCAAGGGGAAAAAGAAATGCAACGTAAGGCAGACAAACTTTTGAATGAAAAACAAAAGGTTGATGAAGCCAGTGGATTTGGAAAGAAGTTTGACGCAGCACAACGTCATTACGACAATATGTCTCCTCCCGACGACGATCAAACAATTGAGTGTGATGAATGTGGTGAAGATGCCCATGTATATGACCACGGAAAACGTGGAGGATACTGGTGGATGAGAGCCAAGTGTCATCACTGCGGAAATGAAATGTCTAAGGACAATATCTGAGATATGGAAATTCTCCTAAAAAGGATAGTTGAACAATACGGTGCCGATGGTCAGTTTTATGACCTTGGGCGTGATTTTGCCAACTTTCGCCGTTCCATTGACGGAACGTTTGATCAAATCAAGCAGAGATTTGAACAGATGATTGGAGAAAAACTCAATGGAAAGCGTGTGCGGGCAAGGGCTTCACGAGGCTATAAGCAGTACGTGAAAGACTACGAATTTGATGTGACTAGAATCACTTTGGACGACTATTACGATAATTATGTAGTAGTAGCACACGACAATACTACGCCAAAGGCAAAAGAATACTTTTTGAAGCCCGGTTTTAAGATTCAAATCTTGGGACCGGCAACAGGACAGCCAAGTCAAGGGGATAAAAAAGAGAAAGCTGCGGCACCATTGGTTACTCCACAAGAGAACCCAACCGCTGCACAAGCTAAACCTATAGCACCTGTTGGTGGAAGTCCATCCGTCAAGGAGGATGTTTCTTCCTTGGATGACAAGCCAATTGGAACTGGTCATTACGATGCATATCCAATTGATACCATTGCCCAAGATATTAGGGGATGGTTGTCGAAGATTCTGGTGAAGCCAAAAGAAGCGGTTCGAGACTTCGTTGTTGGGCTTGGATGGCTCAAGAATGTAAGTAAAGGAAAGACCGTTGCTATGTTTGATTTGAAGCTCCCCATCAAGGGAGTCAAATTGCCGTTGTCAACGGATAACTTGACGAAATTGCTTCGAAGTGCAAACAAGTACGGCAATTTCACCGTGGAATACGATTTAGTGAAAGCTACGCCCGACATGAAAAAAGAAGTGATGATCGTCAGGGTAAAGAAAACAATGACAGACCGGAGTGCTATATGAGCAACAATGACAAAAAACTTTTGATGGAGTGTATCACCTTTGAGGCTGATCCACAAATGCTCAAAGAATCCGCCAACGATTCTAACCGCCCATTCAGGGTGCAAGGCATCCTGCAACGCAAGGGAAAGAAGAACCAAAACGGACGTATTTATCCCGACGAGGTTCTGATTCGTGAAGCCCAAAAATACTCCGAGACCTTCATCAGTGGTCGCCGGGCAATGGGCGAATTGGACCACCCCGAAAGCTCGGTCGTCAACCTCAAGAATGTTTCTCATAATGTTGTCGAAATGCATTGGCAAGGCGATGACTTGGTTGGAACGGTTGAAGTTCTTACTACTCCTAACGGAAACATTCTTCGTGAATTGTTTCGTAACGGAATCAAACTCGGAATCTCAAGCCGTGGTCTTGGTTCTCTCAAAAAGATTTCCGAAAATGCAGCAATTGTCGGCGACGACTTTGAATTGATTGCATTTGACTTCGTTTCTAACCCATCTACTCAAGGTGCATTCATGGCTCCCGTAGCTGGTGCAAATACTCAAATTGCATTGGCAGAAGGAGTTGTTCAGAATCCCGTGACAAATCGTTGGGAAAGAACTACAGACATCGTTCGCAACATCCTCTCCGAACTCGGTTAATCATATGGGGCTTGACCTTCGCAAACTTATCAAAGAATGCGTAACTCAAGTTCTCAGAGAAGAACTTGAAGAACCATTGTACGTCGAATACGTCTCCGAGCGTCCGGGAGAAAATCCATTCATGTTACATGGAAAAAAGTTCCAATATGTCAATGCCAAGTATCCTGATGGAAAGATTGATGTCGGAGTGTATGCATTCGCAGGGGACATGGTGTATGCATACAATGCTTTTCGTACAATGATGGGAATCCAAGAAGGATTTGACCCCACTTCTGTCGGACCAAACCCCGAAGCTTCTGAAGGACTTTCTGATGGAAATCCCTATGCCGCATGGAATGCAAAGATGCGTCAGATGGAAGGTGCCGGACCTCTTGAGCTTACTGCAACGGGAGAGGAAGATGATTGGAATCGTCCAATTTATCGTGGTGCTGATGGAAAAGTCTATGTTGATGTGAATCTAGGAAATGGAGAACCTTCCATTCATAGTGTCACTGATAGCGGAGAACCCCTCTCACCTGTAACCAACGTAAAAATTTCTGGCGGAACAACGAATAAGTTTCCCAATGCACTGTGCCCTCGCTGCAAAAACAGCGACCCAAAACGCATGAAGATGACTCCCGGTGGAAAAATGTCTTGTACATCCTGTCATTGGCAAGATAATCCCGGAGAACCCTATAAAGGACCACTCAAGGAGTGGAAAGATGAAGAAACGGCATACGAGAATGGAAACAAAAATGGAAGGTTTGATCGTGAATATACAGGAAAGTTTTCACACGTATCCGCTAACGCAGGGTATTCCCCAAATCAACGTGCTTATTCAACTGGATATGTTGATGGATATAAAGGGATACACAAAAATCATTTCAAAAAGCCCATCGGAGAAAACGAACATGGACGCTATGCCCAAGACGCAGGAGCGGTTTACAACGATGGCTTTGATGAATTTCGCAAAGAAATTGGTGAGAAAAAAGTAAATGAATTCCTCGCCAAGTTTGGACTTGGACCCGACTACAAACCATCCAAACCAAAAATGTATGAATGTCCTCAGTGTAAAAAGCACCAAGCCCAATACAAGGAAATGCACGCAGATACGGACATGAATGAGATGGTATTAGAATGTCCTGATTGTGGCGAGCAATAAATTGGTTACTCGGCTGAGACAGTTAAAATAACTTTACCTTTTCCTCATTTTGGCGTATGCTTGTTCCTGCATATGCCAAATTCTCTCTTCACGTACGATAACGTCTGTCTAAGACCAAAGTATTCGGACCTTCCAAGCCGCTCCGAAGCCATCACTTCAACCACATTTCTCGGAAGAACGTTTCGTCTTCCCGTCATACCGTCCAACATGCAAGATGTTATCTCTTGGGAACTTGCGGGAGGACTCGCTTTGAATGACTATTGCTATATCATGCATCGATTTGACAACGCAAATACAAAAATGCCGGGACATGTCAAGGATTTCGCAAAGTTGCGAAGCATCAGCGTTGGCGTCAACGATGCCTCACGAAATGAGTTGGAAGCATTTGCTCGTGAAGGTCATACCCCCGATTTTATCACGATTGATGTAGCACACGGACATCATTTCAAAGTGAGCGAAATGATTCAATTCATTCAAAAGACCTTCAAACAAAGACCAAAGATTATAGCTGGAAATGTTGCTACGGCAGAAGCTTACCAGTACCTCTGTGATTTGGGAGTCGATGCTGTAAAGGTTGGAATTGGTGGTGGGTCAATTTGCAGCACTCGTTACAAGACAGGATTTCATCTTCCAACGGCATATTCCGTTTGGGAATGTGCAACAAAAGGACACCGGGATATTCCAATCATTGCAGATGGTGGAGCAACACATTTTGGAGACATTGCCAAGGCTCTTGTCCTTGGGGCTGATATGGTAATGTCGGGACGATGGTTTGCTGAGTGTATTGATTCGCCAGCACGCATCCATGATGGAAAGAAGATTTACCGTGGGTCCACATCATTTGAATCCAAAGGTCATAACAATCACATTGAAGGTCATACTCTCAAAATCACGGAAGGATGTAAGTATGGCGAACGACTTTTGGAGATACAACAAGCTTTGCAATCATCCATTTCCTACGCCGGTGGACGTGATTTGTCGTGTTTCAATCATGTTGAATGGGAGACTTTACGATGAATCGCCGTGGATTTCTCAGCAAACTTGGCTTGGTTGTGGCTGCGGCAGCGTTGCCGATTGATGTCATTTCTTATGACCCAATAACACAAACCGTATTAAAGTCGAAGTGGACTGATGAAATGTCCAAAGACTTGGTTGGCTATTATGGAGACTCCTTTCTTGCTGCGGGCTACGTTTATGCTCCATACATACCTCTTTATCAAACACGATCATGAGACTCACAATTACAGGTCACAGAGAAGAAAAACTATCTCTATATGATTGTGATTGGATTGCCAATACCATTTCTGAATGGGTCTATACTCTCAAGATTGATCGTGGAATAGCTTTAGGATATTCCGGCATGGCAAGTGGAGTGGACCTTTGGTTTTGTGAAGCTTGTTTCAAATACCAAATCCCGTTCATTGCTTGTGTTCCATTTGAAGAACAGGCGGATTATATGACCGAAGAAACACGAGCCAAGCGTAAAACTTTGTTATCGTTAGCTGCCCAAACCATGTCAGTCAAAAACTCGTGGATGGTTGAGCACACCGACATCGCAATTGTTGTGTGGGACGGAAACAAAGGAGGAACGCATAACGTTGTCCAGCAATTGGTTGAGAAAAACGTGCCATTCCTTTGGATAAACCCCGTGGGACAAAAGATTTGGCATTGCACTTGACTTCCTCTTGGATTCTGCTATACTTCCCCTGCAATGTCGCCAAAAGCGTACTTAGTTTTCGGTCCTGAATCAAGCGGGACGAGGATGATGACTCAATACATGACACTGAATGGAGTGACGTTTGGTGATTGGGGTCATTATCAAGCATTGGATAGAGAAAAGACGTTTGATTTTCTCAGTCCTACCGCAGACATTACGTGGCGACGTTCATTGCCACATGGGGGAATCTGGCCAAACATCGGAGGAATGACTTTGTGGTTGGAACGAAGGGGATTTCAAGTCATTTGCATTGGAACCACTCGTGAACGTCAAAAGACGATTGATTCGCAGTTTCGTCATGGTCATATTAAGACCACTGAACAAGGACTTTCTAATTACAAGAAGGCAATGCAAATGGTGAAGCAACACGCTCACCACATTGTCAATTATGATGAATTTTGCTCTTCAAAGGCATATCGGCGAGCCTTCCTGAAGGCATTGGGATTGAAGTTTCCAAAGGTAGAACCAATGGAAGTGCGGGAGCCGAGATTCTGATATGAAAAAGTCTGATCGTATTCGGAAAGATGCGGAAAGAACAATGGAGAAAATCCGCTTTATTGCGAGACACATTCGCAATGTAGAGGACAATTGTTTGTTGCTTGGAGAGCGACTGATTGAACGTGGTGAGGTTGATTTGGGACACAAATTGATCGCCAACGGGTATATCCACGATGCGTCAAAATTTCATGGTATTGAGTGGGAACAGATGGTGCCGGGAGAAGCAAGTGCAGTTGAATCAAAGCTGAAGCTGAAACTTGCAGTTCAACATCATAATCGAACAAATGCCCATCATCCTGAGTTTTGGGGTGACATTCGGCTCATGCCCCGGCTGTATTTAGCCGAAATGGTTGCGGACTGGAAAGCCCGCAGCGAAGAATTTGGTACATCTCTCCGAGATTGGATTGATGACCAAGCAACCAAGCGGTTCGCCTTTTCTACGGATGAAAAGGTGTATCAAGAAATCATGGAGTTTGTGGATTTGCTCTGTGCCAAACCGTTTGAAAACTTGAACAAGTAATCCACTTTAGTAAACCTATGCCAACTACACCAAAATCAATAAATGTCGCTGTAGCCGAGCAAGTAGAACAACTTGGCTCGACTAAAGTGGTCAACACTGTTGTTGAAAAGCTCGTCACCGCCGAAGTCGGAAAGCGTGCCGAAGCTCTTGCCGCCGCAATCAAATTGTCCGAAGACAATGCCCGTGAATTGAATCATGCAATCACATGACCGAACCGACACGTTTATTTATGCCGATCCCCCATATCATCATGATGTTCGTGGAGCTACCCGATATGTCCATGACTATACCAATGAGGATCAAGAACGATTTATTGATTGCGTTTTGAGCATAAAGACTAAGGTGTTAATTTCGGGATATGCATGTAAGGCATACGAACGATTGGAACAAAACAATTTCAGACGAGTTGATTTTACCACCAACACGATAGTTGAAAGCCTTTGGAAAAATTACTGATCATGAGCGAAAACAGAATTCTATACGGGGATGCTAGGACCGAGTTGCCTACATTGGAACCAGCTAGTGTGGACGTGTGTATTACATCCCCACCATACAAGGACTGTGACGGATACACCGGCGATTTGATCCTTGATGTTTTCACGGATGTCTATGAGATACAAAAGGACAACACGCTTTTGTTCTTCAACTTTGGGCATCTGGCAGAAGACAAGTTCCGTCCGTTTGAAGCGGTTCGGATTCTAATGAGCATCGGCTATCAATTGAACGATACTATCGTTTGGGTAAAGAATCATTACAAGCCGATTCAAGGCGAACGGAGATTGAACAACCTGACTGAGTTTATCTTTGTGCTCTACAAAGGAAAGATGCCGAAGCTGAATCGGTTGGCTCTTGGAGTTCCTTACAAGGACAAGACCAATGCGAAGAGATTTGCAGGCGGAAGAGATTTGAAGTGTGGTGGGAACGTTTGGTACATCAACTACGAAACCATTACAAGCTCCGACGAAAAACTGCACAATGACCGATTTCCCGTGGAGTTGCCGGAACGTTGTATCAAGCTTTGTGGGTATCCTGTGAACGTGGTACTGGACCCATTCTTTGGGTCTGGAACAACCGGATTAGCCGCAATGAATCTCGGCAAGAATTACATTGGTATTGAACGAAACAAGCAGACGCATCAAGTAGCGTTTGACCGTTTGAACAATGTTATTCAGCCGCCTTCTGCTGTTCTTTTGCCTTCTTAGCTCGGTAGATAATAGAGAACAAAGCAACTGCCAGCTTCAATTCTTCAGGAGACAATTCCTTCAAGTCAACCGAATTGCTTGGAGTGTCTTTTGGAGGAAGTCCCATCTCAGCACGCATTGTATTCATGTGCCTAGAGCAAATACCATGTGACCATCCTACGCTTGGAACCTTATATTCCTGTTCGCAATTCGCACATGGATGTTTGAACAACTTTTGAAGGACTGCTTTTCGAGCAGCGGGAAGTTGTTTGAATTGTTGAAGAGCCTCTTTGGTCTGTTCTGGTGATAGAACAGGAATTTGGGGCTTAGACTGCATTTTGGATCGGATGTCGGCTAAGTCTGCGTCCGACATTCCTTCCATTATTCCTGTGGAGGAACCGGAGGCATCTGCATTTCCGTCACTTTTTTTAAGATCGTAGTAGCGTCCGAGGACGTGACCAATATCTTGATAAGCGACTCCCAACTGTTGCATCTTGGCGTAGCATTCTTTGGCGAGTTTACCGTACTCCATGACACGTTTCTTGACTTCCTTCATGTCACGCTTCACAATGTCTTGTTGAAACCAATCTCCACACTCGTTGAGAGCATATGCCTCGGCGAGTTCGCAGAGTTCGGTCATTGCACGAGCGGAGTTGACGATTGCCTCTTCGTTGCGAAGGGCGGCACCGTAGTTTTCAAACATGGATGCCATCTCCATGAGACGTTTCTTTTGGTCGGGGGAAAGCTTGGGGGTTTCTTGTCCCAATCCCTTGTCGGGAATCTTGCCAAGATTTTCCACAATACGCTTGAGAGTGAATTTCGTTGTCTTTGGAGTACTCATACGCTTATAAATATGTGTCTGAAGGACGTTATTTCAACTTTTTGTCTATTTCCGGCTGAGAGTAATGATCAAAGTAATCAATGACATCATTGAAGTTATGGAATCTCTTATTTTCTCGTTCCGGCTCTTCTATAAAAAAGAACTCATGTTCCTTCTTTGCTTCGTCAACATCCTTCTTTTTATAGATGGTAATTTTGGGGTCTTTTGAAGTGACCATGTGATGATCGTCTGCAAATTCAAATCCCATTGCTACAAGGTGGTCAACATCCGGCCAACGCCAGTCATCAATGCTGATTAGACCATCCTTCTTTTCGTGGGACATTGTGTGAATGATTTCACTGAGCTTCATATGTCCACCTTCCTTAAAAAATCTCCCAAAATGTTTGCTCCTTCCACGTCGCTTGTGAAAGTGATTGATTTCATGATACGAATTTGATCTTCAAACGTTGTTTGATCTCCCTCTCCCTCTGGCTGTCCTTCTTCCTCGGCACGTTCATGTTTTGAAAATGCAGTCCAGCAAAATTGAGAACCTTCCTTCATCTTCTTTAGAACAACCGTATCATTGGTTCCAAATTCGTCGGTATTTTCATACTTGACAAAAAACTTGTCTTGTTGGGTAGGCTTGGCATTTTTGTATCCAAGGATGGCTTGTAATTCCTTGGGAGTCATTTGGATGCCTCGGTGTTGATTGACGTAACTATCAAAATCTGCTTTGGTATCAAAGGTTTTGGCGACGACGTTTCTTTCCATTGTAGTTCCATCTTCCGATACAAAATTGTCTGGATTAGAAATGTCCGTCTCTCCCCCGATGTTTCCAGTAACTTCTTCTTGGACAAGTTTTTTGAATTGATTCAAAAGCTGCACCATCTTCTTTTTACCTTGTGGGGACAGGCATTCTTTCATCTTTACGATATTACGAATGCGGTTAACTGTGTTTTCGTTGAGCATAGCTTTTGACTCATTTACAGAAGAGTCGAAATCGAACCTTCTATAAGTATGATTGCCGAGGGCTGGAATGTTGTGAGAATGTTCTTTACCTGCAAAGTCTCGTTTCCAAGAACAGTTCTTACAATAGTGTAAAACCGGACCTTCATGGTTGGTCTGGATTTTATCCTTATGTCCGCAGACTGAACAAACGTATGGACGATAGTCAAGCTTCACATTCAATAAATATCTACAAATTTTTTTGTTTTTCAGAATTTTGATAATAGTTATTATACAGAAATGCCGCATTCCTATGCCGCCAACCGACTCACTAGAGTCACGTTTTAATAACCTTCATTGAAGTTTGAATAACTTCAGAACCCTAATAAGGAAAATCCATATGGATAGCAACCTGTTGAAAGAGGCTATCGCAGATGCAAAGGCAGTTCGTCAAACCGCACTCGCCAATGCCAAAGTCGCTCTGGAAGAAGCATTCTCCGAGCGTTATCATGCGATGTTTGCCGAGAAGTTGAAAGAAGATGCCGCTATGGGAGATGCTCCCGCAGCCGCACCAGCAATGAAAACTGACGTAACTGTATCTGAGCAAGAAATCGACGAGCTTATCAAAGAACTTGAGGCTGAAGTCGGTGGCGAAGCTCCCGTAGCACCCGAAGGCGAAATGCCTCCAATGGATGCTGCACCAGTTGCACCAGCACCAATGGCTCCTCCCGTTCCGGGAGCAGTGCCTCCGGGTTGCCCACCTGTTGCTCCTGTAGCACCAGTACCAGCAGTCGGAGCACCAGTACCTCCAATGGGAGCACCAATGGATATTGCACCAGCAGCACCCGCTGCACCAGTACCAACGGCACCACCATCTGATGTCCCACCAGTCTCTGGCGAGGAAGCAGACGAGGATGTCAATTTGGATGAACTTTTGCAGAGTTTGAAAGAAGAGATCGAAGGCGACGAAGACAAGCACGAAGAGAAAGACAAGATGGATGAGCAAACCAAGCTCGCATCTTCGGCTATCGCTCCCGGCGGCAACAAGAAGCCTTCCGCATCAGCTAACGCAAGCTCTCACATTGAAACGGGTGGAATGAAGGACGAAGGTCTGCCAATGAGCACGACCAAAGCCTCTGACCCGACCGAAGCATCTCGCCCAAACAGCGATGGTGACTTTGAAAATACGCCTAAGCTCGCTAAGGAGAGCATTGCACTGAAGGACAAGGGTGTTCCCGGTGGCAAGGTTGGTCCAGAAGACGCAACCAAAGCTGCTCGTCCTAACAGCGACGGCGACATCGAAGATACGGCAAAACTGACGAAGGAAAACGTATCTCTCAAGAAACAACTTAATGAAGCCGAAGAGGTCATTAAGTATGTGAAAGTACAACTTAATGAGGTTAACTTGCTGAATGCCAAACTGCTTTACACGAACAAGCTGTTTAAGGAATACGCAATGAACAACGAGCAAAAGATGCGTGTTGTTGAAATGTTTGACCTCGCCAAAAACGTTCGTGAAGTTAAACTGACTTACGCTAACATTGCAGAGTCGTTGAATTTCAGTGGATCGGACAAGAAGAAGGCTAAAGAAGCCCCAGCTTCCGTCCAAAGCATCACTGAAGGTCTCGCATCCAAGCCAGTCGGAAGCACGAAGCCAAGCACTCAGATCATTTCTGAAAGCAAGGCAACGGGCATGGTATCTAAATTCCAAAAACTCGCAGGAATTAAGAAAGCCTAAACATCAACCGCAAAGTTAGCGAGTAAAAAACAAACAACCAATCATATGGAAAACGTAAAAGAACTGTTGACCAATGCATTGAATCCTCAAGCACGCTTGATGTCTGAGACCCGTGGACTCGTGTCCAAGTGGGAAAAGACTGGCTTGCTCGAAGGACTCAAGAATGACATTGAGAAATCCAACATGTCTGTTTTGCTGGAAAACCAAGCAAAGCAGCTTATTGAAGAATCGTCTGTAACCGGCACTCAGAGCAACTCTGAGCAATGGGCAGGCGTCGCACTCCCACTCGTTCGTCGTGTATTCGCCGAAATCGCAGCTAAGGAGTTCGTCTCCGTCCAACCAATGAACCTGCCTTCAGGTCTGGTGTTCTACTTGGACTTCAAGTATGGAATCAACTCTGGCGTGTTCACTCAAGACTCCAGCACCAACTATTCATCGCTCTTCGGTGGAACGGGTGCAAAGTCTGGTTCGACTGACCAACCAACGGGTGGTCTCTACGGTCCCGGTCGCTATGCCTACACGGTTAACGATCAGATCGCTTGGAACCAATCCACTGGTTCTGTTGCTACTGTCGCTGACATCAACTTCGACACTGGTAACTCCAACGACCCTGTTAACCAAGCTCTCTCGGCTTCGTTGGCAGCAGGACAACTCTACACCCTTACAACCAACGGTTTGACCGCCGCAGTTCTCGCTGCTTCGTCTTCTTACCCTGACTTGAACGCAGTTCGCTCGTTCACCGTCTCTGGTTCTGGCGTGTTGACCTACTTCCCCGGCTTCACCCGCTTTAGCGGCTCTGAAGTTGTGTTCGTAGTCTCTGGTTCTACTCCGTTGACTGGCTCCGGTGCTCCCGCAGTCAAGATCAACTTGAGCCTGCAACCTCGTGATACTTCCCGTGGTGATTTTGAAGACCGTCTTGGTGCTTCTACTACGGCAACGGATACTGGTCTTAACAAAGACATTGGTATTCCTGAAGTTAACCTTGAGCTTCGCTCTGAGCCTATCGTGGCTAAGACCCGCAAGTTGAAAGCAGTTTGGACTCCCGAACTCGCCCAAGACTTGAACGCCTACCACTCGGTAGATGCTGAAGCCGAATTGACCGCTCTGTTGTCTGAGTATGTCTCTATGGAAATCGACCTCGAAATCCTTGACATGCTGATCAACAACGCTCCAGCAGTCAACAAGGAACGTTGGAGTGCAAAACTCAATCGTGAAATCATCAAGACTGGTGCTAACAGCTATCAGATTGTTGATCAAACCACGGCTGGTTCGGGTGGATACTACACCAAGGCAACTTGGTATCAGACCCTCGGAAACAAGATTCAAAAGGTATCTAACAAGATTCACCAATTGACTCTGCGTGGTGGTGCAAACTTCATGGTCGTGGGACCAGATGTTGCAACGATCCTCGAATCCATCCCCGGATTTGTCGTGAACACCGATGGTGATTCCGCCAAGTTCGCAATGGGTGTGAGCCGTGTTGGTAGCTTCGCAAGTCGCTTCCAAGTGTACAAGAACCCATACATGCAAGAGAATTTGATTCTCTTGGGCTTCCGTGGAAATAACTTCCTCGAAACCGGAGCAGTGTATTCCCCATACATTCCTCTCATTCAGACTCCACTGGTCTATGATCCAGTGAACTTCACGCCTCGCCGTGGAGTTATGACTCGGTATGCTAAGAAAATAGTCCGGCCAGAGTTTTACGGGTTAATCTACGTAGCAGATACGAACCAAGTCTAAACGATTTGGTAAACCAATCAAAGAGCCGCCTTTGGGCGGCTCTTTTTTATCTAAAATAACTTGATATTCCCACCAATATCTGATATTTATGGTATGATGAAAAGTGGAATATACAAGATAACAAATAATGTGACTGGTAAGTTTTACATTGGTAGTGCCAAGGATATTGATTGGCGTTGGATTATCCATCGGCGGGATTTGAGAGCCAATAGACATTGTAACCCAAAACTACAGCACTCTTGGAACTTCTATGGAGAAGACAAGTTTTCCTTCATTATTCTTGAAGAAGTCGAACCAATCCAAGAGAAGTTATTTGAACGTGAGCAGTATTATTTGGATACCTTCAAACCGTATATTCGTGGGTTAGGATACAACATTAGCCCAAAAGCAGATGGTGGTGATAACATAACATATCATCCTGATAGAGATGCATTCATTGAAAAAATGAGTGCGATTTGTTCCGGTGAGAATAATCCTATGTTCGGAAGAACCCATAGTGATGATACGATTAAAAAACAAAAAGAAAAAGCAAACGGCAGATTTACGCTTGAGTGGTTTATTGAGAAGTATGGATTAGAACAAGGTCAACAAAAATATGATGCTCGCAGATTGATGTTGGCTAATAGGAAAATGAAACAGAACAATGAACCGTGGAATAAAGGAAAAGACACCGGCATTAGATGGAAACATAAAGATGGCTGGTTAGAAAAAAGAAAACAAACTGCCGAGTATTTTATCAATCATTTTAATGAATTCAGAGCATTGGTTCTTTCAGGAAATCATAGTCAACGAGAACTATGTAAAATTTTGGGTGTAGGAAGGGAATGTTTAAGAAAAAATATAAAAAGAATTTGATATTTTTGTTTGATATTTATAAAAACTCGGATATGGTGTCCGAAATTTGAAACCTATGACAACATTAAACATAACAACTGGTTCTATAACTATAGCCAACACAATTGGTGGAGGAATAAATGGAATAGCATATTTCACTGCCTCTGCGACTTGGACAATTCCTAATGGAATTACAAAAGTTCGTGTAATCGCCATTGGTGGAGGAGGCGGTGGAGCCACTGGTGCGGCTGGTGGAGGAGGAGGCGGATATGCAGAAGATGTAGTAGATGTAAGTTCTTATTCAACTTTACCAGTAACCGTGGGGAGTGCCGGGGCACAATATGTTGGTGGAAGTAATGGTGGAGATGGAGGAGATAGTGGATTTCTCAATGTTACCGCAAGCGGAGGTAAAGGTGCTATTGCTGGTGGTGCAACTACAAACGGAGGCATCGGCGTTTCTGCGACGCTTGTTGGGCGAGGAGGATATGGAGATAATTTAGGAGGAGGAGTTGCAGGAAATCTTCCGTGGGTATTTCCATTACCTACATCTGTATTGAACACATCAATAAACCTTAATACGATTGGATGTGGTGGATATGGAAATGCTACTGCAAGTTATGGAGCAGTAGTCATTTATTACTAAAAATCAACACAACAACCCTCCATTAGTGGAGGGTTGTTTATGTACATTATTCACGTAGTCTATAAACTAACAAATCATCGGTCTTTCTTTCTTTGCAAAACCACTCGTGCTTCAAATCATAATTGAGATCATTAAAGAATTGTTTGCATTCATCATGATGTCCTTTTTTAACAAGACTTTCATGAGTATAAATAAATGCCCATCTAATTTTTCCTTCCTCAAATGTTTTTCGGTTGTCTTGTAACATTTGAAGCTCACTTCCATCAATGTCACAATGCAGAAAATCGATCTCGGACAGGTGTGCATTTAACATAATAAGTTTTAATGTGACGGTCGGAACTTTAGAAGTTTTATTATCCCATTTCCATGCTTTTCCCACTCCTGCATTGTAAAATATCCCTTTACAATTGTTCAATGCAAACTCCTTTTCTCCCATTTCCAATCTCCATCTAAATGGTTCAACCATAATGTTGAGTGTCCTGTCTTTTCCAATAATGTGCTTGAACAACAGTGAGTAGTAAGCATTTGCTGCTCCTAGTTCAACCATTGAAGATATTGGTTTGTTTTGTATTTTCAATTCTAGGGCTTCCTGTTCAAACAGTTCTATCGGAACAGTTTCCCATCGTTCAAAAAAGGTAGGATGGACTGATTTTCCAAATTGATCTACAGAGACCCTAAACCCATATTTTTCAGTAATTGTCATAACTTCCTTTGATTGGCTTGACTATAAATAGTGTGTTTTTACTCTTGACAAATACTTATTCTTGTCATACATTTGACGACTTATGATCGTAGAAATCAGAGCAGCAGAAGGTGGGGCCGACGCCAAAGACTTGGTGTTGGTTCAAGTAGATATTTACACTCGCTTGGCAAAGCGGGGGTTGCTTTGACCTCGAAATTGTTGACCTAAGACCGGGGTTGGCAGTTCTTCAAGTAGGCGGTCATAAAGCTTCCGAAATCTTCCAACACGAATCCGGCGGACACCGATGGCAGCACGCTCCTACAGGCAAAGTCCATACTAGCACCATTACGGTCGCTGTATTGGAAGAGCCTACTCAACAGGAGCTTGTTATTCATCAAAAAGACCTCCATATAGCCACATGTCGGGGTGCGGGCAACGGTGGACAACACCGCAACAAAACCGATTCCGCTGTGATTGTTACGCATATACCTACCAAAACGGTAGTTAGGTGTGAAAACGAGCGTTCTCAGCATCAAAACAAGGAATTGGCTATAAAAACCCTCCGAGCACGCCTTTGGCAATCCATTCAAGAAAAGACTGCCTTGGCAGTATCACAGATTAGAAACAATCAAATAGGGTCAGGACAACGGGGAGACAAGCGGAGGACAATTCAGGCTCAGAATAATGTCGTAAAAGACCATCTGACGGGTCGGAAGTGGAGATATGAGGATTACATCAAAGGTAGATGGGATTAAGAAAAGCCAAGGGCAGTTCTTTCTTCAACTGTCAACTTAGCAAGTGCTTGAATCTTTGTCTGTTCTTTGAGTTCGGCTGCGGCTGCTTCGGCATCTTCCACACCTTTTTTTATAACGTAGGCTTCGTACCAACTTCGGAATTCTGGATATTGTTCCAGAAGTTTGGGTTCGTTTGCTGCCACAGTCGCCGCAATTGGTTCCAAAATATCAAAGGACTCTTTTATGATTCGTGGGTCGTATGCCACCGGAAGTGACACTCCATCGGGCGTTATTATTCTAAAAGGCATGGTAATAAATATCGCCAAAGGAGTATCCGTTCCATATTTATATCTGAGCTACTATGATTTCATTTTCAAAATTGATGCGGAAGGTTTTAACTGAACGAATGTCTTTCCGTGACTTGTTTCGTGTCAGTGAACCCGGACGCATAGACCGTGCTCGTGATGTCAATGCAAAGTCATTGAAAGTTACCAGCATGGACGGAAATGAAGCATGGACGTTTTCATACAAAAGTAATCCAAGCACCACTGGCAATCGTTGGCAGGGTTACGTCCGGTTTTTGAAAGAAGACGTAAGCCACAAAGATCGTGCCGACCAATTGGATTGTATGGTTGACTGCACTTGTCCTGACTATCGTTTTCGATGGGCATATAACAATGCCAAACAAGATGCCGGTGCTCTTGGACCGGGAGCGTGGAATGACAATAACGGAACCGCTCCTCGTCCTCGTGAACAAGGCGGTGTTGGAGATCAAGGTCCGGGAATGTGCAAGCACTTAATCGCCTTGGGAGAATTTCTAAAGACAAACATTGAGCCAGAAGCTCCGAGTCCAGAAGAACCCAAGGCTCCTGAACCAACGATCAAGCCTACTCCCACAGCAAAGAAAGAACCCGTGCCCGTAAAGGCAACTGTTCAAGCTCCGGAACCAGAAGATACTTATAGCGACAGTCGTGCCGGTGACAATGACGATACTTATTCCGATTCACGAGGCGGACTCGAAGAAGGACACGGACAACTGACGCAGAAGCTCAACAACCTCGTAAAGACCAAGCCTCAATTTGACGTGTTCTATGAAGATTGAACAACTGGAAGAACTAATCCAAAGAATAGTGTGCGAAAGTCTTGACGCATTGTCGGAAGACCATCAAAAAGGTGAGTGGTGGATTGATGACCACGGACAGACCATTTTTGCAGACATTGACATCGGCGATTCGGGACATGAAGGTGTGGTCATTCAATACTTGGTTCATGAAATTCTTTCCCACTTTGGAATTGAAGAACATGAAGTAGGATTATTGATTCACTACGACGATCAAATCAAACAAGCTTTGATTGACGACGACAACTTCTCAGAGGAAGATGCTCAACAATGGGAGCGTGAAGGTCCATCCGAAGTCATTCTCAAGAAGTTGATTGAAGACAAGGCATATCCAGACCCAAAACAAGCTGAGGACGCCGTTTACATTGCTTACAATAACACTAGCCGTGATGCTAGAAACTATGGTATGCAATATCTGAACTGGAAAATCATGAAGACCGTTGGGTCTGATATTGAAATCCAAACATGGCATTTGAAGCCCGAAGATTTGGGAATTATTGTTCGTGGCATTTGGGACATCATGGAAGACACAGATGACCCCGAAGATTCTGATAACGAAGTCGGAGAAGATGGGTATCCCGGTCCTCGCATTAACGTAACCATCCAAGCCACGGGCAAACGCTTTCATGATATTCCCCTTACCGTGTTGGAAAAGAAGCTTCCATCTTCTTTGATCAACTATCGCAGCGGACTCCACTCAGATTTCCGTGAAGGACTCAATGAAGAGTATCATGTTCATCACAAAGAATATCGCCTCTATGAAGGAAACCGCAGTATAGTAGCAATCTTTGAGGACAATACTCGTCTGAAGTTTGAAGTTCATTTCCGTGACAACCGTGGAGAGGACAAAGAAAAGTGGAGACACAAAGCTATGACCACTTGGAAATCTCTTGCCAACGAGATTCATGGAGACGTTCAATTATCAGATGCTTTGAATCCTATTGTGAAGGCTTGGAAAGAATGTTTTCAAGAGGCATTGAAGCATCCCAAGATGAAGGATTATGTCCGCCTAAAAAGACATCAAAAGATTTTTCCTGACAAGGGATACCCACCATGCGTTCAGGGAAAACCACAAATTATGACGGACCCCATGAATTTTACTTCTCACGGATAAGACGAAATGTAGTCTGGAAATCCAGTTATTGTCCCAAATGGAGTTCCACTCTTTCCTTTGTTGCTTTGGTCAATGACTGACTTGGCGGTTCCAGATGTATAGGATGACCCACTTGACATTTCATTTAATGGCCAATATCCCTGCAAGCTTCCACTGCGAATTTGTAACGGAATCCCCGATATTTTTGACTTGGCCAACATGTTAATTTCTGGCTCACTCAAATTCGCATTCCATATACATACCTCGGATATTCTTCCTAAGAAGGCACCCGTTCGTGCTCCATTTGATGTTGCGGCTGTAGCAATGCACATGAATTGTCTGGAACCGGAATCAACCGTTCTAACGTTTGCATTAGTGCTAGTAACCAATGATGTCGAGTCTAATACTCCGTTAATGTAACCCCTCCAACTTCCGGTATTAAGAGAACTCGAATTTGTGTATGTAACACAAACATGTACCGGCCATCCATGTGATGCGGATGTAGCAGAAAATACATGAGGATGATTTAGTCCATTATTCAAATCTTCAAAATCCGAACAAAACTTAGATGCCGAAGGAACAAATCCCAAAAACCAAGGAAAGTTAAGTCCAATAGTTTCTGATTCTCCTTGTCCACCCGTAATAATTGGTTCAATGGCAGCATGTCCGCCGGTGCCGGTTGATATTGAAGTTCCGGTTCCTACCCTATGTACCCAGCAAGCAATTGTGAAAGAACTTGATACTTGAAATATCGAAGACGTTCCACAATTTATTCCGGTACCAGTAGTATTTGGAAATTGAAGCATATTTTACAAAGTTACATATTCAAACATTAGCCCATGAATTGCCACGTCGGTTGATACTGTGTCTATAACATTTGAAGCCAGACGTTCTACTTCAAATACAAGCATTTCGCTGGCAGTAATGTTTGTAGAATTAGTCAATGACAAGCTAGTAGTGATCATAGTGTTTGCGGCTTGGCTTGAAGATACCGACGCTGTAAGGACGGTTGATGCGGTCGTAAATGTATCTACGGTAATTCCTTGTCCTACGGCGGCTGTCTTAAATGCCCACGCCGATGAAGATACAGGTATGCCTTGTGCAGCAGTTACCGAGTATTTCATATAAATTTTCGGCGATGAAGCATAGTCTGGAGGAATTACAAATTGCCATGAAGCACTTTGATTAGAAGTCGGGTCAAATAATAATCTCCACGTTCTATTTCCGGCATCTATTCTTGCTGAACTTGTCGATGGAAGTTTTGCTGATTGGATTGGAAACCATACAAATCCTTTGCGACCACTAACGTAGGAAGATGTAATAGTATATGATGATGTTTGTGAGTATGATGCAGTTATTGCTCCATAAGCATGTTCATTTGAACTTACAAGAATGGTGCTTGTTCCTGATCCCGAAGCCACTAATGTCCCTACAAATACTTGTTCCGATGGAAAAGCTGGTTGGGTTGTTTGAAATGATCCAGATGTTGTGGAACTTAACCACAAAGGAGAACCCGTGGGAAGATTGACTGATAATCCATTTACCCTTCCATACAAGGTTATGTATCCATATGTAAATGGGTTGATGGTTGTTGTGGCAACTCCTGCAAAATTAAATTTGGTACGTGTTCCATCGGCAATTGCCAGCCATGCACATGGAATGTTATTGAACGAAGATGAAATATATGTTGCAGCACCATTTTGAATGGTGTTTGATGCAGAATTAAACACCCGAATAATTCCTTCCTGACCAACATTCACCATCATCTGTGTATTGTCATTGTAATATACTAATGTATATGACGACGTATCATAAAAAACCGTTCCGGGAGTGTGTGGAGGATTGGAGCCAGATAAATTGGATACCAAATATGATGCTGTTGTAGCATATATCGAAAAACTTGCTGTTGTAGAATTTGAGGCGGTGGTGTTTGCTCCCGCTGTCAAAAATGATGCAGTGACTTGAGTTAGTCCACTTCCTCTACCAGTAAATGAACCAGTGACCAGTGTGGCAGGAACAAAATTGATTGTTGTTCCTGTAGCTGCTCTGAAAGAAGCTGAAAGTTCTACATCCGAAAAACTTGCTGAGTCTGTATTGAATACTGGCATATTAGTAATACTCTCCTACTGTGACCGCTTGCCAAAACACATTATCCACAATCGCTGTATTTGAATTTGAATTTATTACAAAGCTTCCACTCACTTTGCTTTGTACTGTCCATGTTCGAGACGATTCGCCGGTCAATGTTATGGTATAGTTATTGTTTGAGAAGGGTCTTGTAAAAGTTACGGAAGCAGTTCTTGGACTTCCACCAAATAAAGAACCAGTTACAATTCCACTTTTAATTGGCGGGAATCCCAATAAATAACTAGATGTTATTGCATTTGATGATGTAAGAACATAAATCTTGCCCGAATCAAATGTTGCCGACGACGAAATGTAACTAGCTGTGTTGGAAGTTAATGCCAACGCCGCTGTAATTGCCGTTGATGCGGATAGTGCATAAGAAGCACTGGTAACGGAACCAAGAAGAATGCTTGCTGTTAATGAATATGAGGCGGTTGTGGCATTCGAAGATGTAATAGCATTGCGTGCCCAACTTGCCGTTCCCAACAAAGATGCTGTTACGGATGATGCCGTGACGTTTAGAACGTAAATGTTGTTCCAGTATGCCGAGCCAGACCCCAAATTGAAAGCACTACTCGTTGCACTTTGGCTGACAAATGGAACGAGTGAAGAA
>Ga0187893_10002489_pt1 | contig 40302 bp, 38 predicted proteins | sample MA1701074metaG_FD_139574 | JGI IMG/M metagenome (GOLD analysis project Ga0187893, IMG submission 139574) | White microbial mat communities from a basaltic lava cave in the Kipuka Kanohina Cave System on the Island of Hawaii, USA - MA170107-4 metaG ...
GCGCCGGCCCGGTCGCCGGTGTGCCGGGCCAGCTCCCCGAGCCCGAGCCGGGCGCCGGCCTCGCCCAGCCGGTCGCCCACGGCCCGGTAGCCGGCCAGGGCGGCGCCGAGGTGCTCGGCCGCGCCGGCCAGGTCGTCGACATGCCGGGCAGCCAGGCCGGCCCTCAACGCCGCCTCGGCCTTGACCGAGTCCGGCGCGCCGGCCTCCTCGGCCAGGGCCGCGGCCACGGGGGCGCGGGCCGCCGCGGCACGTTTGTCGGCCGCGCTGGACCCCCAGGCGGGCGCCTGCGTGGCCACCTCGGCGGCCACGTCGGCCGCGTCGGGCGCTCGGTCGACCAGGGTGGCCCGCCAGGCCCACAGGTCCGGCGCCCGGCGGGCCAGCATGGCCAGCGTGCGCCGGGGGGCGACCAGCACCAGCGGCTGGCCGATGCGGTCGCGCAGCGCCTCGCGGTTGAAGTTGACCAGGCGCGCCCATTGGCCCGGGTCGGCGGCGGCGTCGACGAGGTCGCCCAAACCCCAGGCCAGGACCGCGGCGACGTCGGCGCTCGCCGCCTGGGCCAGCCGCCCGATCAGATCGGGCTCGCCCCGCTCCAGCGTCACGATTGCCAGGCGGGCGGGGGCCAGGGCCGCCGCCAGGTCGTCCGCGAACCGGGCCGCAGTGGCGGCCAGGTCGATCTCAACGGGTGCGAACAGGAACCCGCCGGCCCGTCGCACCAGCCGGGCCAGCGCGGCGACGTCGGTGGCTGCGTCGCGCCCGTCCGGTCCGGCGTCCGGTTTGGCGATCGGCGGCCGACCGGTCCGGGCTGCCGTCATGCCAGCGCCTGTTCGTAGTCGCCCAGCAGCGGGTGGCGGTCGTACCACGTGGACTGGTCGCGGTCGCGGTAGGCGAGCACGCAGCCGGCGTTGACCAGGTCGGCCCATCGTTCTAGCTCGGCCTCGTCGCCGCCGGGGCGCTCGTGGCTCTGGGCCACCGCGGCCAACAACGCCAACGAGCTGTTGTCGAGGAAGCGGGCCATGTTGTCGGCGTCACGGCGGATGCTGGTGCCGAGCACGCCCGCCAGGGGCAGCGTGTCGGTGAGCGACAACGCGGTGGTGACGACGCGCAGCAGCGAGCGCAGGCTGCCGCCCGAGAGCAGGGCCAGCCGGCGGGGCCATCCGGCATCTCCCAGCGCGTCGCCGCCGACCCCGGCGCAGTCCAGCCGGTGCTCGACGATCTCGGTGATGACCGAGACGGCGTTCTCGTCGACGGCGCCGTCGCGGGTGCGCACCGGCACGTAGCCCACCTCCAGGATGTGCCCGTAGAGGTTGCGCAGCTCCTGGTAATGGGGGCCGAAGGCGAGCCCGATGGGCACGGTGTACACCACCGTGCAGCCCAGGGCGCGCAGGGTCGGCGCGTCGCGCAGGAAGAAGCGGCGGGCCACGTCGTCGCCGGCGTCGTCCACGTGGTCGAGGTCGTCGACCAGCACGACGATCCCGGCCCGACCCTTCTCGGCCAGGGCCCGGCGGGCGGCAGGCAGAACCTCGGCGTTGACGACGTCGAGCAGCGTCGGCACCTCGGCCTCGAGCGCCCGCCGGATGCGCTCGCGCTCGGCCGGCGCGTCACGGAAGGCGAGGCTCAAACCGAGGCCGAGGGGGAGCTCCCAGTCGACCTCAACGCCCGCCAGCCGGCTCCGCACCCGCTCGACATAGCGGTCGAACTTGCCGCGGTAGTCGAGGCCCCCGCCGCGCAGGTCGGCCACCAGGGCCCGGGCGATGCGGAACGTGAGCAGGGCCCCGTTCATGGCCGAGACGTCGCCGTCGTCGCTGGCCGCCGACATCTGGGTCACGAACCAGCGGCCGCCGGGCACCTCGCGCAGCTCGGCGGCCAGGCGGTTGAGGTCGCTCGACTTGCCGGTGCCCCGCTGGCCGGTGAGCAGCACCACCTCGGGAGCGACGGCGCGGCTCACGATGCGGCGGGCCTCGGCGGTGGTGTCGTTGAGCCCCAGCCGCGGCGCCCAGGCCACGTAACGAGGATCCCGCGCCGGCAGGGGCTGGGTGGGGTCGAACTGCGCCTGGAGCTCGGCCAGCGCGTCGGTCATTCGACGCCAGGTTAGTGCCGCGTCAGGCAACGTTTGCCGCGTTCACGACGGCCGGTGCCGCCGCTCGCGGCGTCGTCCTCCTCACCAGGGGGCCAACCCCGCCTGCGTCGTCCTCCTTGCGAGCGACGACCCGACTCGCCGCGAACATCGCCAACGTCACCTGACGCGGCACTGGCCCCGCCCTCCGCCCATGAGCCTCGGCGCGCGCCGGGCAGGTAAGGCGAGGAATCCGCCTTGCGGCGGGGACCCCGGATCTCGCCTCGGAGCGTGCTACCGGCGGGCTACAGGGCCTTGTCCAGTGCCGCTCTTACCTCGACGGCGTCGAAGATGTTGTCCAGCCGCTCGGCGATGGTGCCGTCGGCCCGAGCCACGAACAGGCAGGGCTCGAAGGTCAGGGCGTAGTCCTGCACGGCCGGCGAGGTCGTGGTCGTGGTCTCGTCGGTGAACACCTCGGCGTGCAGCATCCGCACCTGCGGGTAGGCGCCCTGCTGGGCCAGCAGCACGTCGAGCACCGGCCCGCAGATCGACACCTGGCAGAACTTGGGCGTGGAGACCAGGAACGCCACCGGCCGGCCCTCGCTCAGCGCCTCGGTGAGGGTCACGTCGTGCAGGGGGCAGGGATCGGGCTCGAGGGTGCAGATGGGGTCGACGCCGCGGCCATCGGCGGTGGTGGGCGTCTCGGAGGGGACCATCGGCGCGCCCACCTGGGGCAGTTGGACCGCGGCGGGATCGTTGACCTGGAACACCGACTCCAGGCGCTCGTCGCGGTAGTCGGTCACGATCGTGTAGATGCCCGGCGTGTCGACCGCGAAGCGCACCGGGAAGTAGGGACGGGGCAGGCCCTCGGCCCGTGACTCGGTGGTGATCGGCGACCCGACGGGCTCGCCGTCGGGGCCCAGCAGAGTGAAACCCAAGGTGGCGGGCACCTCGCCGGTGACCACGCCCTCCTGGTCGCCGAGACCGTAGGGGACTCGCTGTTCCGCCCCCGCCACCAGCACGTCGTCGCCGAAGAAGCGCACCAGCGAGAACGTGGTGGCGACGACGCCGGGGTCGCCCGCGGCGGGCGGGCTGGTGCGCCCGGGGCGCCGCGTGGTCTCGGTGTCGGTCGCCGTGTCGGTCGCCGTGCCGGGGTCGTCGCCGCCTCCCCCGCATGCGGCCAGCACGAGGGTACCGAGCCCGCCGAGCAGCACGGCGCGGCGCGGCAGGCGGTCAAGTGACGGTCGGGGGTCCATGCCCGGAACCTATCCTGCGGACATGGTGACCGGCAGTCGGGTGGCGTTCACCGTCGACGGTCGAGACGTGACGGTGCCCGACGACGGCGCGTCGCTGTTGGCGGTCCTGCGCGACCGCCTCGGCCTGCGCTCGGCCAAGGACGGGTGCAGCCCGCAAGGCCAGTGCGGTTGCTGCACCGTGCTGGTCGACGGGGCGCCCCGAGTGGCCTGCGTCACGCCGGCCCGACGGGTGGCCGGGCGGGCCATCACCACGGTGGACGGGCTCGACGGCGCCCGGCGGTGGGCCGAGGCGTTCTGTGTGAGCGGGGCCAGCCAGTGTGGCTTCTGCACGCCCGGCATCATCGTGCGCCTGGCGGCCTTGGAGGCGCGGGGCACCGACCCGTCCGACACCGCCGCGGTGGAGCGCGCCTTGGCCGCCCACCTGTGCCGGTGCACGGGGTGGAACACCATCGTCGAGGCGTGGTCCCTGGCCACCGGCCATCCGGTGCCAGGCCGTCCCGGGCGCGACCTGGCCGCCGCAGCCCGGCGGGCCGAGATCGAGGGTGGCGCGGTCCAGGCCGTCGGTGCGCACGTGGCGCTGGGCCGGGGCGGTTTCGCGGATGACACCGCCCCGCCGGGGGCGTTGGTGGCCGTGGCCGACGGACGAGGCGGCTGGGTGGTGGCGGAGACGCTCATGGAAGCCAGGGTGGCGGCCGGCAAGGTCCAGGGTCGGCGGACGACCATCGCGGTGCGCCACCCGATCGAGGTGCCGCCGGGCGATTGGGATGTCACGTTGTGTACGACCTGGGTCGAGCCGGCCTACCTCGAGACCGACGCCTCATGGTGCGCGCCCGGTGGCGAACCGGCCACGCCCCTGGCCAATGGGGGCGCGTTCGGGGCCAAGTTGCCGAGCGTCGTGGCGGCCGCGGCCCGGGCGCTGGCCGATGAGCACGGGTGCCCGGTGCGGGTGCTGCTGTCCCGGGAGGACACGGTGCGCCTCGGTTCGAAGCGCCCACCGATGGCCGCCGGCGCGCGGGCCGACGGCACCGGCGCCGTGCGGGTGGCCCGTACTGCGGGGATCGCCTCCGCCATCGTCTCGTCGGCACCGGGCCTGGTGGTCACCGAGGTCGATGTCGTCGGCCCACCCACCTCTGCGGCGCTGCGGGCCGCGGGCTGGGCCGAGGCTGCGGTGCTGCTGGCCGGCGCCCGCCGCCGAGCCGGGCCGCTGACCGCACCCAGCGGGGCGGTCGCAGAGGCGTCGATCGAGGCGGGGCGCGTGCTCGTGCGCGTGTCCTGCGGTGACCCGCTCGACGAGGTGGTGCTCCGGTCGTACTGCATCGGGGCGGCGCACATGGCCCTCGGGTGGGTGACCAGCGAGGCGATCGCCGTCGACGACGACGGCGAGCCCCACGACCTGACCGTGCGCTCCTTCGGGGTGCTGAGGTGCGCCGACACACCACGCATCGACGTCGAGATCGACCGGGTCGGCGGCCTGCCGGTTAACGGCAGCGACGCCGTCTTCGCGGCCGTGGCCGCCGCCGTCTGGGTGGCCCAGGACTGCCCACCGTCGCTGCCCACTGGCCGGCCCGTCGCCTCGGTCTTCGAGCCATGATCCCGCGCCCACCCCCGCTTGCGCCTCCCGCGCCCCCCCTCTTGCGCTTCTGGCGTCCAGATGGCCCACATGTGGGCCATCTGGACGCCATTTCGGATCGGGGTGCGGTGCTCGAGCGCAAGGGCGAGGTCCCTGGGCGGAGGCGGGAGTAGCGTCGCCCCGTGAGCGAGCAGCAGGCGAGCGATCCGGGGCACAGCCTGTGTCGGCCCCGCCGGGCCGAGCCCGTGAGCACCCCGGTCGGTCCGTACACGCCCATCGTGAGGGCCGGCGACTGGTTGGTGGTGTCGGGCCAGCTCGGTCTGGTCGACGGCAAACTGGTCACCGGCGGCCTGGCGGCGGAGATGCGCCAGGCCCTGACCAGCCTGGCGGCGCTACTCGACGGTCACGGCGCGTCGCTGGCCGACGTGGTGAAGACGACCGTGTTCCTGCGCCACATGAGCGACTACACACCCATGAACGACGTGTACGTCACCGCCTTCGGCGGGCATCGCCCCGCCCGCTCGGCCGTGGGGGTGGCCGAGCTCCCGCTCGGGGCGCTGGTGGAGGTCGAGGCATGGGCCCATGTGCCGGCGGGTCTTCGCTGATGCTGGGCGCGGCGGTCATCGTCGTGGTCCTGGTGGTGGTCCTCCCGGTCGCCTTCGCCCTCGGCGGTGCCATCCTGGCGGCGCTGCTCGGCTCAACGCTCGATCGCCACGATTCGGGTGCGCCCTCGTCGGGCCGCGCCGGCCGCTCAAGCTGACACTTGGACGGCTCCGGCCCTCGGAACGGAGCGCGCGCCGGCGGTCAACTACGCTGCGCCCGACACAAAGGTTGCTGGGACGAGGCGTGCGCCGAAACCCCGCAGGATGAAAGGGGTTCCGGCATGGCGACCGGTACCGTGAAATGGTTCAACAACGAGAAGGGTTACGGGTTTATCGCCCGTGACGGTGGGCCCGACGTCTTCGTGCACCACTCGGCCATCCAGATGACCGGCTTCAAGACGTTGCAGGAGGGCCAGGCGGTGGAGTTCGAGATCACCGCGGGGCCGAAGGGCGACCAGGCCCAGGACGTACGCCCGGTCGGCTGACCCGCGTTGGTTCCCGACGGCGCGGGCACGAGGGGCCTGACCGAAGTCCTTGATCTAGGTCCCTGACGAGGCGATGGCCAGCGGGACCCACCAGCTGACCATCCACTGCGCGAACTCCGACCACGGGCTGGCCGTCGCCACCGCGACGGGCATCGTCGTAGGCACGGTCGCGGTGCTGGGTGCCACCGCGGCGGCAGGCGAGGCGGGCAACTCGACCGCGGGGGCGGGCGGGAGCGACGGCATCGGGCTCGCCAACACGTCGCCCCCGAGGTCCCCGACCGACGTCGGGTCGACCTCCACCTCTTCCTCGACGATGATCGGCTCCGTCTCTGCGGTCGGCTCGGGCACCGGCGCGGCGGGGGCCGGCTCCATCGCGGCGCCCTCGACGGGCGTCGTCGGCGCGTCAGCCTTGGCCGGCGCGGCCGGCGCGGCCGGCGCCGCCGGCGGTGGCGCCACGGTGGGAAGGGCCGCGGGGGCGACGAGAGCGCTGGCCGTCTCGGCGCCCGTGCCCTGATCGCGCTCGACGGTGATGGCGCCGATCCCGCTGAGCAGGACCAGCGCGCTGACGCCGAGCGCCCACGCCGGCCGCGGGAATGGCGTGGTGGTGCGGGCGCGGCGGCGGCAGCGAGCGACGAGCGTCGGCGCGTGCGCCACCCGGGCGTGCCGGTTGCGGTGGCCCAGCAGCGCATGGGTGACGACCAGGGCACCCACGGTGAGCGCCACCAGGGCCGCGATCGCCGTCCACCAGGCCGCCGAGTCGCCCGTCACGGTGGCCTGTACCGCCTGGCCACCCCAGTGGGCGCCCGTGAGGGCCCGAAGCTCGCGCAAGCCCGGTGTCGACGACACCGCAGACCATGGTCCCGCGAAGATGAGCTGGGTGACGAGCACGAACGGCAGGATCGTCATGGCCTTTTCCGGCGACCCGACCAGGGCCGAGAGCAGCAGGCCGAGGCCTACGGCTGCCACCGCGGCCAGAGCGGCGGCGAGCACGATCTCGGCGGTACCCGAACCGAGGACCGCCCCGGCCGCCGGTGGGCCCTGGCGCGACGAGGCCACGATGGTGAGGAAGACGGCCTGGCTGACCGTGACGGCGCCGAGGGCGATGAACTTCGACGCGACGTACACGCCGAGAGACATCCCGGCCCGGTGCTCGCGGCGCAGGATCTGGCGTTCCTTCACGATCTCGCGGATGGCGTTGGCGGCCCCGAGCCAGGTGGCGCTGACGGCCAGGAACATGGCGACGGTGCGGGGGTCCGGAGGAGCGGGCCCGAGGAGCCGAGGGGCACCGGGGGGGCGGAGGCCGCCGGGGACGAGCACCGCCCAGAGCAGCAGCCCGAGGAGCGGGCCGGCGAGCGCCAGCATGGTGAGGTTGCGCAGGTCGGCGCGCATCAGGTCGAGGTGGCGGCGCAGCAGCGTGACGAGCTGGCTCGGCCGGCCCGGCGTGCGCCGAGCACCTACCGGTCGAGCCAGCCGACGGATCGTGGCGCGGCCGTGCGCGGGGCTCGCTCCCGGTCCCCCGACGTAGCGGGCGTAGGCGGGGTGTGACCGGAACCGCTGCTGCCAGGAGCGGCCGGGCTGGTCGTGCAAGGCCAGGAAGACGTCGGCCGGGTCGGCGTGGGCGAAGTACCGGACCGCCTCGGCCGGTGGCCCGAAGAACGCCACCCGACCGCCCGGGGCCAGGAAGAGCACGCGGTCGCAGGCCGGGAGCGAGCGCACGCTGTGGGTGACGACGACGATGGTGCGACCGCGGTCGGCGAGCTGGCGCAGGGTGGCGAACACCGACTTCTCGAACCCGGGGTCGAGCCCCGCGGTGGGTTCGTCGAGGACGAGGACCTCCGGGTCGCCGACCAGTTCCACGGCGACGTTGGCCCGCTTGCGCTGGCCGCCGGAGAGCACCGAGATGGGCAGATGGGCGCACCCTTGTAGGCCGAGCTCGTCGAGCACGGCGTCGACCCGTCCCCCTCCGAGGGCGCCCCGAGCGCCTTGGCGCGCCCGGAGGTGAGCGGCGTAGTTCAGGGTGCGGCGCAGGTCGAGCTGGGCGTGCAGCACGTCGTCCTGAGGCACGTAGGCGATGCGGCGCCGGGTCTCGGCGTCGGCCTCGGCCAGGTCGACCCCCTCGAGGTGGATGGTGCCGTGCTCGAGCCCGGCCATGCCGCTCAACACGTTGGCCAACGACGTCTTTCCGGCGCCGGTGGGGCCGACCACCGCCACCAGCCATCCCCGTTGGAGTGAGAACGTCACGTCCTCGAGGAGCGTGGTGCCGTCGGCGGCGCGGGCGGTGACGCCGTCGACCTCCAACACGGTGGGAGTTGCGGTGGTGGTCGGCCGCGTCGAACGACGATGGTGGCGCGCGCCCGTCGGGGTTCCCGTGCGCACCCCGGCCGCGGCGATCATCGTGGGAGGAGCTGGGTGACGGCCACCGTGGTGTCGGAAACCAGCCGGGCCGAGAAGAGGAAGACCCGAGCGGTGGCATCGATGCGCAACTGCTGCACGACCGGCAGGCGCAGGTTCTCCGCCACGGCCGTGCCGATGCTCCCGGTCCCGGAAACGTCGCCACTGACGGTGAAGGCGTTGTCGATGAGCGTTACCCCGACGGCTTGGCCGGCGACCGTCATGGTCGTCGTGCCGAGCACCGAGCCCGTGACGCTGAGCGTGGTGTCGCCGTCCGAGGAAGTGAGCTGCCACTGCCAGCTATGGCCGACCGGGGCGCCGCTGGGCAGGAACGGGACCGGCGTCGGCGCCTGGAAGCTCTTGTCGATACCGCCGGCCGACAGGTCCAGCGACATCAGGTCGGCGCCGGTGGGGGACCAGCGCAGCGTGGTGACGATGGTGGCGGGGCCGCCCGGCATGGCCATCCGCTGGTCGCTGCCGCCGAGCTGCTCGATGACCAAGTCGTCGGTCACCGGCACGGCCTGGGGCTCGCCGTTGAGCGAGGCCGCGCCGATGATCACGACGGGATAGGCGCCGGCCGCGGGCTGGACCGGCGGCGGTGGCGGGGGGGCGGTGTCGGGCGGGGGCTGATCCTGGGCCACCGGCGCCGGGTCGTCGACGGCCGGCTCTACCGAGCTCGGTCCTGGACCCGCCGGGGGGGCGGAGGTGTCGGTGGTGGAGGGGGCGGGCGCGGTCGAGCCGGGTGCCGCCACGGTGGTGCCGGTGCCGCCGAAGCGGCCGGAAGCGACGTCGAAGGCGTCGTTACCGGCGGACGCAGCCGACAGTCGCGTTGGGGAGACGCGGTCGGAGCCGTCGTGGGCGATGGCGGCGGTGACACCGCAGATGGCTATCAGGACTGTCCATGCGACGAGGGCACGGACCGGACGACGGGAGGAGCGGGGCACCCTGTCTCATCGGCACCGTCAACGGCGACATTGAGCCAATCGCCCGAATATCGACCGAAGCTCTACCGAAGCTCTAACGGGCCTCGACCGAAGCTCGAGGTGATGCGGCAGATGCCCACCGCAACGGTGGGCATCTGCCGCATCGATCCTCGAGGCGGGATGCGCGCGAGCCTGGAGGTGCGGTGCCCTACATGCCCCAGCGGGACTGACCGAAGCGGTAGCCGACCGAGCGCACGGTCTGGATGAGGTTGGCGTGCTCCTCACCCAGCTTGGCTCGCAGCCGCCGGATGTGGACGTCGACGGTGCGGGCGCCGCCGTAGTAGTCGTAGCCCCACACCCGGGAGAGGAGGGTCTCTCGGGTGAACACCTTGCCCGGGTGCGACGAGAGGAACTTCAACAGCTCGTACTCCATGTAGGTGAGGTCGAGCGGCTTGCCGGCGATGGCCGCCTGGTAGGTCTCCAGGTTCAACCGCAGCGCGTCGTACTCGATGAGCTCGGGGCGCGTGCCCCGACCGGTCCGCCAGAAGAGGTGTTTCAGCCTGGCCTCGAGCTCGCGGGGTAGCAACGGCATCAGGCAGAAGTCGTCGAAGAGGTCGTCGCGTTGCTCCAGGTCCTCGAGCACGGCGCCGGTCATGACCAACAGGACGGGTTCGAGGGGTATGTCGCGTTTGCGCAGTGCCCGGCACAGGGCGAACGCACCTTCGGCATCGCTCCCGGCCCACACGATGGCGCCGGCCCAGCCGTCCTCGGGCTCCTGGTGCACGGCACCCGTCTCGTCGGCCACCGCCTTCCAGGGGTACCCGCCGAGGTCGAGCACCTGGGCCAACTCCGCCGGCGCCGGGTCCGGGAACAACAACAAGGGCTCCATCAGAGGTTCCGGAAGTACCGGTCGCGCTCGAATTGGGTGACCTGGGTCTTGTAGCCGAGCCACTCGGCGCGCTTGTTGCGCAGGAACCACTCGAAGACGTGCTCGCCCAGGCACTCGGCGACCAGCTCGGATTGCTCCATCACGTCCAGCGCTTCGGACAGCGAGCCGGGCAGGGTGGTGATGGCTTCGGCCAGGAGCTCCTCTCGGCTGAGCTGGTACAGGTTGGCCGTGGTCTCCGGCGGGAGCTCGTAGCTCTCCTCGATGCCGCGCAGCCCGGCGGCCAGCACGACCGAGAACGCCAGGTAGGGGTTGCACGACGGGTCCGGAGCCCGGAACTCCACCCGGGTCGATTCGGACTTGCCCTTCTTGTGCTGGGGGAGGTTGACCACCACCGAGCGGTTGTTGCGGGCCCACGACACGTAGATCGGCGCCTCGTAGCCCACCACCAGGCGCTTGTAGGAGTTGACCCACTGGTTCGTCACCGCGGTGATCTCGGGTGCGTGGCGCAGGAGTCCGGCGATGAACCCCCGGCCGATCTTGGACAGCCCGTACTCGTCGCCGGGGTCGTGGAAGGCGTTGGTGTCGCCCTCGAACAGGGAGAAGTGGGTGTGCATCCCGGAGCCCTGCACGCCCTCCATGGGCTTGGGCATGAAGGTGGCGTGGGCGCGGGCGCCGTGGGCGATCTCCTTCACGACGAGCCGGAACGTCATGACGTTGTCGGCCATGGTCAGGGCGTCGGTGTAGCGCAGGTCGATCTCGTGCTGGCTGGGAGCGTCCTCGTGGAAGGAGTACTCCACCGGGATGCCCATGGACTCGAGGGTGTGGATGGTGCGCTTGCGGAGGTCACCGACCATGTCGGCCGTGGTGAGGTCGAAGTACGAACCGGAGTCGAGCGGCTCCGGTTGGCGCGCCGGGTCGCTGCTGGTGAAGTAGAAGAACTCCATCTCCGGCGCGGCGTAGAAGGAGAACCCGCGCTCGCGGGCCCGGTCGAGGTTGCGCTTGAGGACCTGGCGCGAGTCGCCGGCGAAGGGCGAACCGTCGAGGCTCTCGATGTCACAGAACATGCGTGCCGCGGGCTCGTCGCCGTCGCCCGCCACCCAGGGCAGCAGCTCGAAGGTGTTCGGGTCGGGCTTGGCCAGCACGTCGCTCTCCTGCACACGGCTGAACCCGTCGATCGAGCTGCCGTCGAACTGCATCCCCTCGTCGAATGCCGCTTCGAGCTCCGCCGGGGAGATGGCGAACGACTTGAGGGTGCCGAGCACATCGGTGAACCACAGCCGGATGAGCCGGACCCCTCGCTCCTCGACCGTGCGCAGCACGTAGTCCTGGTGACGTTCCATCATGAGACCATCATGAGACCATCATGAGACCATCATGAGACCAAGCATAAGACCAAGCATGAGACCAAGCATGGGGTCATTGTCGCACCTCGGCCCGACCTGCTGACCAGGCCCTGGGGCCGTTCACAGTGCGTTCACATACGGGCAACCACCCGGAAACGGCGCGCTGCGACGTTGACGCCCGACCGGATCGTCCGGCGCGGGCCGGAGACTCACCCGCCCGCTCACTGCGCGAGGGACCAACGTTGACCTACAAGGCCGAGTACCTCTGGCTCGACGGCACCGAGCCCACCGCCAAGCTGCGATCGAAGACCAAGATCCTGCCCGACGGCGCCGAGCTCCCCATCTGGGGCTTCGACGGGTCCAGCACCAACCAGGCCCCCGGCAGCAACTCCGATTGCGTGCTGCAGCCGGTGTTCTCCTGTCCCGACCCGTTGCGAGGGGGCGACGACAAGCTGGTGCTGTGTGAGGTCCTGCTGACCGACATGACGCCGCACCTCAGCAACACGCGGGCCGAGCTGCGGCCCGTGGCCGAGCGCTTCGCCAGCCAGGAGCCCTGGTTCGGCATCGAACAGGAGTACACCTTCTTCAAGAACGGCCGTCCCCTGGGGTTCCCCTTCGGCGGGTTCCCCGCTCCCCAGGGCGGCTACTACTGCGGCGTAGGTTCCGACGAGGTCTTCGGGCGCGACGTGGTCGAGGCCCATCTCGATGCCTGCCTGGAGGCCGGGCTGTCGATCTCGGGGATCAACGCCGAGGTCATGCCGGGCCAGTGGGAGTTCCAGGTCGGTCCGCTGGCGCCGCTCGAGGTGTCGGACCAGCTCTGGGTGGCGCGCTGGCTGCTCTACCGCGTCGCCGAGGATTTCGAGATCTCTGCCACACTCGACCCCAAGCCGGTCAAGGGTGACTGGAACGGCGCGGGTGCCCACACCAACTTCTCGACGAAGGCGATGCGCGAGTCCTACCCGCCGGTCATCGAGGCGTGCGAGGCCCTGGGAAAACGGGCCACCGACCACGTCGCCGTCTACGGGGCCGACATCGAGCACCGGCTCACCGGACTGCACGAGACCGCTCCCTGGACCGAATTCAACTACGGCGTGTCCAACCGGGGGGCCTCGGTGCGGATCCCCTGGCAGGTCGAGGTCGACCTGAAGGGCTACATCGAGGACCGCCGCCCCAACGCCAACTGCGACCCGTACCAGGTGACCCGGCTCATCGTCGACACCTGCTGCAGCGCCATGGAGCCCAGCGCCTAGGAACCTCCTGACCCATGCCAGAACCGGTAGCGTCTCGCCCGTCCGATCTGGCGTCGCGTCGCGAGACGGGACGACGCGACGAAGGAGGCTTCCGTGCAGGAACGTAATCCCGAGGACGTCCTGCGCCTGGTGCAGGACGAGGGCGTCGAGATCGTCGACTTCCGGTTCTGCGACCTGCCCGGGCTGATGCAGCATTTCTCGGTGCCGGCGCACGAGCTGAGCGCGGACAGCTTCGAGGACGGGCTCGGCTTCGACGGCTCGTCCATCCGGGGCTTCCAGGAGATCCAGGAGTCGGACATGATCCTGGTGCCCGACCCCAACACGGCGGTCCTCGACCCGTTCCGCCAGCACCGCACGCTCAACCTGAACTGCTTCGTGCGCGACCCGCTGACGCTCGAGCCGTACTCGCGCGATCCCCGTTACGTGGCCCGCAAGGCCGAGGATCACCTGGTGTCCACGGGCCTGGCCGACACCGTGTACATCGGGCCCGAGGCCGAGTTCTTCATCTTCGACGACGTCCGCTACGGCCAGGACGAGCACTCGGCCATGTATGCCGTCGACTCGGTCGAGGGAGCGTGGAACACCGCGCGCGAAGAGAACCCCAACCGGGGGTACAAGATCCGCTACAAGGAGGGCTACTTTCCCGTGCCTCCGGCGGACAGCTTCCAGGACCTTCGCTCGGAGATGATCCTGACGATGGAGCGCCTCGGCATCGAGGTGGAGGTGCAACACCACGAGGTGGGCACCGCCGGCCAGGCCGAGATCGACATGCGCTTCGACACCCTGTTGCGGATGGCCGACAAAGTGATGCTCTACAAGTACGTGGTCAAGAACGTGGCCTGGGCCAACGGCCGCACGGCCACGTTCATGCCCAAGCCGCTGTTCCAGGACAACGGGTCGGGGATGCACACCCACCAGTCGCTGTGGAAGGGCGGCGAGCCGCTGTTCTTCGACGAGACGGGCTACGCCGGGCTCTCCGACATGGCCCGCTGGTACATCGGTGGCCTTCTGCGCCACGCCCATGCCGTGCTGGCCTTCGCGGCGCCGACGACGAACTCCTACAAGCGGCTGGTACCCGGCTACGAGGCGCCGGTGAACCTGGTGTACAGCCAGCGCAACCGGTCGGCCTCGGTCCGCATCCCGCTGTACTCCAAGAGCCCCAAGGCCAAGCGCATCGAGTTCCGCTGCCCCGACCCGTCGTGCAACCCCTACCTGGCGTTCTCGGCCATGTTGATGGCCGGCCTCGACGGCGTGCTGAACCGCATCGAGCCGCCCGACCCGGTCGACCGCGACCTGTACGACCTCCCTCCCGAGGAGCTGGGCAAGGTGCCCCAGGTGCCCTCGTCCCTGGAAGAGGCGCTGGCCGCGCTGGAGGCAGACCAGGACTTCTTGAAGGTCGGGGGCGTGTTCACCGACGACCTCATCGACACCTGGATCGCCTACAAGCGCATCGCCGAGATCGACGCCGTCCGCCTGCGACCCCACCCCTACGAGTTCCAGCTCTACTACGACATTTGAACGGGCAGGGGGCTGACCTGCGTGTTCGCGGGTCGGTGTCCTGCTCGTTCCGTCTGTGTTCCGTCGCAGTGGCGGTCAGCAGCGGCTGGTAGGGGTCGGAGCGGGTTGCCGGCGGTTCGAAGACAGCGCGCGCCGGGCGCCCTCTGCGTCTCTCAGTTCGACGACGCCAGACCGGCGATGAGGGCGGCTCGGCGCTCCTCCAACGCGGACAGATGGGCCCGCAGCCCGCTTCAGCTCGCGGTTGACCGCCACCAACTTGGCGCGCGCCAGCACCTGCCTGAGGTGCTGGTCGCCGTGAGCGGTCTTGACGAGTTCCTCGACCTCGCTGCGCAGCCTGAACCATGGATGCCCGGGCGAGGTCCGCTCCGTTCTCCGACATGCTTCCGAGCAGGTGAGGGCGCCGGGCTGGAAGCATCTCGCTGCGGCGTGAAACGGCGGCCGGCTCGCAGCCTGAGTCGGCCATCCGGAGCCCCTCCCGGCGCAGCGGTCTCGACGGTTGAGACCGCATCCCATTGGCATCTCAGTTACACTTCTGGTATCAGTATCGGTGTGATGACGACCGAGGTGTGGCCGAACGCGCCCCTGGCGCTCGTCGCCGTGGAGGCGAGGTTTCCGGCCGGCGGGGGGCTTCTGCGGCCCCCGGTCCAGCGCGCCATCCGTGATCTGCTCGGCTCGGGGTGGGTCCTGGAGGGTGCGAAGCAGCAGACCGTCGAACTCGCCGTCGGGTCCAGCGGTGTTCAGGCTCACAATGTCAAGGTCGAGGACCTCACTCGCATCACGATCCGCGATCGCACGAAGGCTGTAACGGTCCGCACCGAGAGCCTGACGATCGAGGCGACGAGCTACAGCGGCTATCGGAGCTTCCGTGAACTCCTTCGCGCAGCGTTCGAGGCCGTTGAACGGGTCATCGAACCCGACGGGATCACGCGCTTGGGGATTCGCTACATCGACGAGATCCGCGTCCCCAAGTTCGAGGGGTCGAACCCCTGGGACGAGTGGCTCGACAGCTCGTTGCTGGCTCCCCGAGCCGAAGGACTGGCGACGCGGACGTGGACGAGCGCGGTGCAGTACGACATGGGCGAGGACCGCCGGCTGGTGCTTCGCTACGGGCCCGCTGAGGGTCCGGTTGTGGACCCTGCCGGGCCTCTGAAGCGCCGTTCCGCTCCGGGCATCGGGCCGGTCTTTATCCTCGACTTCGACAGCTTCTGGCAGCCGACCGATATCCCGGCGTTCTCCGCGGCTGAGCTGGTTGTCATCTGTGACGACCTTCGCGCTCCGGTGCGAGCGCTGTTCGATCAGTTGATCTCGAAGCGCCTCATCGACGAGGTGTTCAAGATGGAGGGTGGATGATGAGCACGATCGATCAACTCCTGACCGGCGATCGCACCCGCGCTGATGCTGTGCGGCCACACGTCCTCGAGCGCCCGACGCGCACCTCGCAGGACGAGTTCGCCGAGCAGGCGGGCGTGCTGCGCAACGCGACTCGCTTCCTGTCAGAGGACGTGGCCGATGTCCACGACCGTGTCCTCCAAATCCAACTCGACGGTCGCACCGATGAGGCTGCCAAGCGGGCGGTACCCGAATTGCTCAACGAGCTCGCCGGGCTGGGGTTTGCTTGGCGTGACATCGCTCGGCTCGTCGGCGTGACCGTCCCGGCGGTGCGCAAGTGGCGGCAGGGTGAACCGGCCAGCGGACCAAACCGTCGTGCCGTGGCTCGACTGCTCGCGTTCGTCGACGTTCTGCGCGCCGACCATCTCGTCCAGGACGTGCCGTCGTGGATGGAGATACCACTCGCCGGTTGCGCGATTGCGGGACTCGACGTCTACGCATCCGGGCATGCCAACCTGCTGCTGCTGCACGCGGCCGGCCACCTGACATCTGAGCAGGTGCTCGATCAGTTCGAACCCTCATGGCGTGACGAGAGTGACGACCGGTTCGAGATCGTCACCGCAGCCGATGGTGCGCCTCTTGTGCGTCTGCGCCAACCGGAACAGGGTGAGTGAGTCTCGACACGTGGGAGATCCCCGGTCGCCTCTATCTCGCTCGAGGCGACGAGGTCTCGCCGTACCGCCCGCTGTTCACCGGCGATGTCCTCGACGACGTGCCGATCCCCGGTGTGCAGGACAACGGTCCAGGCATCGTGGTCGCGCACCCGTGCTCCATGCGGGGACGCAACGCGCGACTAGCCGACCGAATCCTCATGGCCGCCGTTGCGGCGCACGATGCGGTGCCGGCCCGACGTTGGACGGACGGCTACCTCGATCGCATGCCACTACCTGAGCTGCGCGGCCCGGACGCTCCTTTCGAGGTCGGATGGCTCGATCAAGTCGGACGCTCCGACCGCGATCGGCTGCTGGCGGCCACCCGGATCTCCTGCCTATCGACCGTCGGCGTCAACATGCTGCAGCAACGACTCGTCTGTACCCTCACCCGGGTGGAGATCCCGACGGCCGTCTTCTGGGAAGCATTCGGTCACACCTTCGAGGAGGCCGACCACCTCGAAGACTGGACCGACACGCTGGCCTCCGCTGCGGTGCAACCGGGCGATGTTGCGGCGGCCTTCGAGACGTGGATCCGCGCCGACGATCGCCAGGAGCGACTCAAGGACGCGCAGCAACGAGCACCGGTTCGCGCCGAGATGCGTGCCGAGCTTCGCCGACAGCAAGACCAGTAGTGAACCGGCCTGGGATCCGCGGAGGCTCCTAACCTTGGAAACGAGGATGGAGCATGGCAAACACAGGAGCACGACGGAGCCCGCAGAAGTACCCCGACGAATCACGTGAGCGGGCGGTCGGGATGGTCGTAGAGGTCCGGCGCGAGACCGGAGAGAGCCACGGGGTGATGAGGCCCCGTCGCCCGAGAGCTCGGCATCGGTGCCGAGTCGCTGCGGAACTGGGTGAACCGGGGCGAGGTCGACTCGGGACGCCGGCCGGGCACATCAAGCGCTGATGCCCAGCGCATCGCCGACCTGGAGCGGGAGAACCGCGAACTGCGCCGGGCGAACGACATCCTCAAGGCGGCGTCGGTTTTCTTCGCGACCGAGCTCGACGGTCGACCCAGGAGGTAGTTGCGTTCATCGACGCCCACCGGAGCATGGTCTCCGGTGGGCTGCGATGGGGGGTCGAGCCGATCTGCAGCGCGCTGGAGATCGCCCCTTCCACGTACTGGACGGCCAAGGTCAGGCCCCCATCGGCCCGGGCCATCTTCGACGCCGTGCTGGCGCCGCCGCAGCTGGCGGTGTTCGTGGCCACCTACTCCGTCTATGGGCGTCGCAAGCTGCACACAGCCGCTCTGGACGCCGGCCTCGACGTCCGCCGTGACCAGGTCGCCCGGCTGATGGCCGCCCTCGGCATCCGCGGCGCCACCCGGGGCCCGGGACCGCGTCACCACCCGGGCCGAGCCCACCGCGGTGCGGCCCCGGACCTGGTGAAGCGCCACTTCCGTGCCGAGCGGCCCGATGCCCTGTGGGTCGCCGATTTCACCTACTGCTCGACGTGGTCGAAGCGGCGGTCGACAGCTCCCCGGGCAGGGTTCTCCGACGTTGCCTCGACCGGGCTCCACGCGCACGTGCTTCCTCAGGAAGCCGACGTCACGAACGCGGAGGCCGAACACCTCGCCCTGACGTAGCCCGCATCCCGCAGCCACGACGGCCAGGCCCGGTACCCGGGCGGTAGGGCCTCGACAACTGAGCGGACATGTTCGACTGGCCATGGCGGCACCTCTCCGGTGGTCGAGCTTCGGCGGACCTAGGGAGCCGGCCTTGGCCGGGTTACGGCGATCAGCCCGTCGTCAACGGCGCTGTTGAACAGGGCCGCGCGGCACCTCGAGGGAGGGGCACGCGGATGACCGCGAGCGGCCCGGCACCTCACGCTCGTACCCGAGCGGGGGGCTGCCCTCACCCGCCTGAGGGGGGCGCGAGGGGGTTCAGCAACGCCGCCCGGATCGCGCCCATACCCGCCGGGGTGTCCCTCAGGTTGTGCCCCGCCCCGGGCACCACCACCGTCGTGGCGATCGTCCCTGCCCCCACGAGCACGTCCTCGTAGAGCTGTGCCATGTTGTGCCAGCGGTCGGAGTCCAGCTCGCCCATCACCATCGTCACCGCCGTGTCGGGGTGCGCGAAGTCGCCGGCGACGGTGGAGGAGACGAGGCTGTCGCGTTCGAACTCGTCGGCGTAGGCGGGGTCCCGTTGGTTGCACGGGCCGAGGCTGGTGTCGTCCGCGAAGCCGTAGGTGAGGTCGATGTGACGCCGGTTGTCGGTGGCGTACTTGTAGCCGTCCTCGCTGTAGCACCCCTTCGTGAGGCTGGCGTGGGTGGGGCCCGACGAGAGGACTGCCCGGGCGATCATCGGGTCCAGGCCGTACCGGGCCAGGGCGTACCCCAGCACGCTTCCGCCGCCGCTGTTGCCGGTCACGCAGAAGCCGCACTTGCGGCGACCCCTGGTGATGCCGAGCGGGACGAAGTAGGTGTCGTGGACGTAGGACATGACCGTCGCGGGAAGGCAGGCCTGGGTGGCCGGTCCGTTGGGCTGATCGATCGGCGAGGTCTGCCACCCGGGGCTGTCCCAGCGGAACTGCGCGACGACGAAGCCCTGGTTCCGGATGTCGTCCATGACCCGGCCCGACTCGGTCATCGAGGGGTCCAGCCCGCTGTAGAAGACCACGCCGTCCGCCCCGGTGACGAACAGGACGAGGCCACGCGTCGGGACCGCCGGGTCGGTCGGGAACTTGAGCGCGACGGTGGCGACGAGCCCGGGGACCTCATCACAGAAAACCGCGACGCCGGTGCACGTGTAGTCGATCGGGCAGGTGCCTCGCGCGTCGGTGGCCATCGTCTGGCCCAACGGGGCAGGGACCACGTCGACCTCGGCCCCTGCCGGTTGCGACGACGAGGCCGAACTGGCCACGATGGCCACTACGAGGCCGATCGATCGCAACCGTCCTCGCTTCGACCGCGTCCAGCCTCGGGTGGTCGCCTGTTCGTCCGCCGAGCGCCCGGCCGCGCGCCGATAGAGGAGGTCCGTGTTGTCCATTGCCCCGCCCTCTCACCTGTCCGTCCACCGGCTGTTCTAGCCCATCGGGCCCACCCTGGCAAGGGTCACGTCGACCGCGTCAGGACTCGAGCAGGTAACCGCGCCCATGATCGTGCCCTCACCCCGCCGTGCGAGGTCGACCTCGGTCAACTCGATCCCGTCGGCGCGGCGCACCAGTGCCTCCAGACGAGCTTGATTCGATTCCTTGTCGGTGGCCGCCCCCCGGCCGTGAACAGCGCGAGGCGGGACCCTTCCAGCTCCCCGTCGACGCCCGGCGGTAGGTGTGCTCGGCCGACGTCGGCAACGCCACCGTTGTTCCCCACCCGGCGCCGAGGGCAGCCATAGTCGTCCGACATGTGGTCCATCTGCCAGAGCAGTGAGCCCATGTCGTAGGTGACCAGCTCGTCGCCTTCCCACACCGCGCCGAGCTCCACGGCCAGCTCCCGGTCGTTGAGCTCGGCCGGCTCGGCTCCGGTCCAGCGGAAGCCGAGCATCGACTTCTCCCGGCGTCCCAGTACGACTCGTTCCACGCGTTGCCCTCCCCGTGACCCTCACGATCTCCTGCCTCCGGACGGTACCCCCCCCCGGGGGCGCAGCACCGCCGACGGTGGTCCTCGCCACCCGCCGCAGTCGACTGCTATTGGAGGTAGTGCTCCACCACGTTCGGGTCGCGTGCGGTTGCCTCGTCGGGGTCGAGGCCTACGCGGCGCCGGGCTCGACGCTGGCGCAGCAGGTCCCAGCACCGGTCCAGGCCCACCTCGAGCTCGTGGAGCCGTGCCTGGTCCTCAGCGGAGAGGGGATGGCCGGCCGCGGCGTGGGCGTGCAGACCGTGCTCCTCGTCCACGATCGCGCTGATGCGGTGCATCACCTCGTCATCGGTCATCGCTGTCGGCTCCTGTGCGGGTGCTTCAGGGCAGTTTGGCAGCCAGCACGTCGAGTTGCTGGATCGGGACCAGACTGTCCGACGGCGACGCCGACGCCGACGCCGACGCCGACGCCGACGCCGACCCGATCTCGCGCCTCGCGCTCCACTCCTGCCCGCCCGTCGACCGCGTTGCCGCCCCCTACCTCTCATATGGGCCACTAGGTTGGCGTCCGTGGCGGTCCGCGATCGCACGCCGGCCAGCCGCGTCGCCGTGGCCTGCGTTGGGGTGGCGACGTCCGCCTTCGTGGCCGTGTTCGGGCGTTTGGCGCTGCGACTCCACCGGGCCTATGCCACCTCTGCGTTCGATCTCGGGATCTTCGACCAGGGCCTGTGGTTGCTGAGCCGGTTCCGATCGCCGTTCGTCACCATGCGCGGGCTGCACCTCTTCGGCGACCACTCCTCCTACGTCATGGTCCTCTTGGCCCCCTTGTACTGGCTGTGGGACGACGTGAGAGCTCTCGTCCTCCTGACGGTCGTCGCCTGCGCCCTGGGTGCGCCGCTGCTCTACGCCATCGCCCGGCGCCTCGGGGTGGCGCCGCCGCTGGCCGCCGCCGTCAGCGTCGCCTACCTGCTCTACCCGGCATTGAACTTCGCCACCTGGTGGAGCTTCCATCCCGAGGTGCTGGCGGTGCCGCTGCTGTTCGGCGCCTTCCTCCTCGCTCTACAGGGCCGGTCGTGGTGGTTCGTCATCGCCTCCGTGGCGGTCCTGGCCGTCAAGGAGGATGCCGCCCTGGTGGTGACACCGCTGTGCACCTGGCTGGCGGCGACCGGCACAGGGGTGTCCCGGCGCGTGTCGGTGACGGTCGCCGTGCTGGCAGTGGTGGCCTTCGCGCTCAACGTCATGGTGGCGTTGCCGCACTTCTCGCCCACCGGCGAGCTGATCTACGCCAACCGCTACGGCCGGTTCGGCGACACCGTCGCCGAGGCCCTGGTGGCGATGGTCGCCGATCCGGGCGCGGTCGTCGCGACGCTCGGTTCGAGACGCAGCCTTGGCTACCTGGCCCAGATGCTGCTGCCCCTGGCCATCGGGTTCTGCCGACCCTCGTTCCTGCTGGTCGGCGTGCCGGTCACCCTGGCCAACCTGTTGTCCGGCCAGCTCGGTCAGTCCGACATTCGTTTCCACTACAGCGCCTACCTCACCGCGGTCGCCTCGCTGGCCGCCGTCCTGGGGGCCCAGCGACTCACACGGGCGGGGCGCGACAAGGGAGCCATGGCCGCTCTGGCCGCGCCCGGCGTGGTGCTGGCCATGGCCCTGGCGGCCAACGTGGCCTGGAGCCCGTCGCCGATCGGGAGCCGGGACGAGGTCTGGCTCGGGCCGGACCGCCTCGACGCCCGGCGCGACAAGTTGCTGGCCATGATCCCCGACGGCGCCGCAGTGTCGGCTGACCCGTTCGTGGTGACGCACCTTGCTCATCGGGAGCGGGCCTACATGTTCCCGAACCCCTGGGTCGCCGACGCCTGGGGGGCGGACGGAGAGCCGCCGCGGCCGGATCCTGCAAGTGTCGACTGGGTCGTCGTCCGGCCCCTTGCCCTACCGCCCGACCATCCGGGCACTGCCGTGCTGGCCGGCTTGCGGGTGTCGGGCGAGTTCGACGTGGTGGTCGATTCGCCCGATGTGGTCGTGCTTCGCCGGACCTCCCATCGTTCCGGCGTGCGTTGACGTCGTCGAGCAACGTCAACGCACGCCGGTTGGTGGGGGGCGCGTCACGGGCGACCGTAGAAGAGGCGCTCGACAACTCGGCGCGCCCGGCGGGTGACCCTGCGGTAGTCGTCGCGCAACTCGGCTGCGGTCATGTCGAGCGACCGGCCCAGGTGGGTCAGCTTCTCCATCTGCTGGGGCAGCGCGTCCCCGGGGCCGCTGTTCACCAGGAACCAGCGGTTCCGCACCCGCTCGCAGAACCGGTACGACGTCACCAGGACGTCGCGGTCCTCGCGGTCCAGCGCACCGACGCGGGTCAGCTCGTCGAGGGCCGGCACCGTCGCGGCACCGCGCACCCCGTGGTCGAGCTGCAGGAGTTGGGTGCAGAACTCGATGTCGGCCAGCCCTCCTCGCCCCAGCTTGAGGTGGAACTGCGGGTCCTCCCCGGTGGGGATGCGTTCGTGCTCGATCCTGGCCTTGACCCGGCGAATCTCCCGGCGCTCGCCGTCCTCGACCCCCGGGCGCCAGACGAAGGGCTCGATCGTGTCGAGAAAGCGCCGGCCCAGCGCCGGGTCTCCCGCCGCGGCTCGCGCCCGCATCATGGCGAGGCGCTCCCAGGGCTGGGCCCAACGCTCGAAGTAGGTGCGGTACCCCGCCAGGGTGCGGGCGAGCGGCCCCTGACGGCCTTCGGGCCGCAGGTCGGGGTCGACGTCGTAGATCACCGGGACGGTGCCACCGAGGAAGCCCAGCATGGCGGTGGCGGCGCGTTCGGCCTCCTCGACGTCGGACGGGCCCTTCCCTTCGTAGACGAAGACGACGTCGAGGTCGCTGGCATAGCTCAGCTCCGCCCCGCCGAACCGGCCCAGGGCCACGACGGCGAAGGGCAGGGCAGGTTGCACCACGTCGATGACCGCCTCCAACGTGGCCTCGGCCAGGTCGGTGAGGGCAGGTCCGACCGAACCAACGTCGAGGAGGCCGAGGATGTCGGCGGCGGCGATGGTCAGTCCTTCGCGGTCGGTCAAGCGCTTGAGAGCGGCGCGGCGGTCGGCCATCTCCGGCCGCCAGACCGCGGCCCGCCGGGTGTTGTCCACCAGCTCGGACCGCGAGGGTCGGGCTCGTGCCCCGCCGGGCCCGGGCCGGCCGAGAAGGGCGATGAGATCGGGGTTGTGATGCAGCGTGCGGGCCAGAAGCTGGCTGGTGCCGAGCACGCAGCACAGGTTCCGGGCCAGCTCCGGTGACTCGCGAAAGGCGGTGGCCAGCTCCATCGAACGCTGTGGGCCCGAAGCCAGCGAGCGCAGCCCCAGCAGCCCGAGGTCCGGATCGGGGGAGGCCGAGAGCCAGTCGAGCAGGAGCGGCAGGAACTGCTGCATGAGGCGCGACGATCGGGTGAGCCCCCGGGTCAGCTCGGTGAAGCCCTGGCGGGTGCGTTCGGCGTCGGTGAACCCCAACGCGGCCAGTCGTGTGGCCGCTACCTCCGGGGCGAGGCCGCTCCGGGCTTCGGTGACCGCGAACGCTTCGAGCAGCGGGCGGAACCAGATGCGCTCGTGGATGGAGCGAGCGGCGCGGCGATGGCGGCTGAGGTCTTCGCTGAAGGACTCGAGCGCGGTGGCGGCGGGCGTGTCCCGGTAGCCGAGGCCACGAGCCAGGGCCCGTCGCGCCCTCGGGTCCGAGGGAAGCGCATGGACCTGGCGTTCCTCCACGAGCTGCACGCGGTGCTCGACCGTGCGCAGGAACCGGTAGGCGCCGGCCAGCGCCTCGGCGTCGTGGCGACCGATGTACCCGGCGTCGGCCAACTCGTGCAGGGCGTCGAGCGTCGCCGGTGATCGCAGCTCCGGGTCCGCCGAGCCGTGCACGAGCTGGAGGAGCTGCACGGCGAACTCCACGTCACGGATGCCGCCGGGGCCGTGCTTGAGCTCGCCATCGGTGGCGCCGCGCCGGGCGACGTGCGCCTCGGCGCGCGCCTTCATGGTCCGTACCGCGCGCAGGTCGTCACGGCCGAAGGAGCGCCCCCAGAGGTGCTCGGTCGCCGAGGTCGCGAACGTGGCGCCGTGCTCGGGGTGACCCGCGATGGGCCGGGCCTTGAGCAACGCCTGGAACTCCCACGGCTGCGCCCAGCGCGACCAGTAGGCGCCATAGGACTCGAGCGAACGCACCACTGGGCCGTCGCGTCCCTCGGGACGCAGGTTGAGATCGACGCGGTAGCACCGCCGGGCGATGCTCACCACCGAGCGGGCCCGACGCTCGAGGTCCGGTCCGACGTGCTCGGCCGCGAAAATGACGTCGACGTCACTGGCGTAGTTGAGCTCGTGCCCGCCCAGCTTGCCCATGCCGACCACCACGAGGTCGTCGGCATGCGCAAGCGTGCAGGCGCGGCCGAAGACCTCGGTGGCCAGGTCGGCGAGCGCCCCGCTGGTCGCCTCCAGGCCATCGCGCCCGGTGACGTCGCGAGCCGCGATGTGCAGGAACCGCCGTCGCTGCCATCGGCGTAGTGCCTCGGCATCGGCGCTCGCCGCGAGCGCGGGAGGGTGGTCGAGGTCGGCGATGACGTCGATGGCCCGGTGATCGGATTCCAGTACGCGGGCCAAGGAACGGCTGGCAGCCAGCACGGCCACGGTTGCTCTCAGCAGGCCGGCGTCGTCCTCGAGCCGTGGGCCGGACCCGGGCTGGGCCGAGACCAGGCGCTCGATGGCGGTGCGCACCGCCGCCGGCGCCGCGGACCGGTCCACGGCCTCTGCGATCGCACCGCGCGCCACGGTCATAGTCTCGCTCATGATGGGCCGAGACCGGCCGTCCTGGTGGTCCCCGGCCTCCCCAGGAAGCTGATGTCGAACGACCGAGCACACCTCGCCGGCTGCCGACGCCGCTGGCGGCGTCCTCCCTCCTCGCCGTAGGGCAAGGCTACGCCTTCGTCGGTGCGTTCTTGCCAGCGACGCCGAGCAGCTCGCCGATCGGCGAACGTGTTCAACACCAGCCTCCTAGGCTCGATTTCGATGCATCGGATCAGGGTCGGCCTGTGCCAGGTCAACACGACCGTCGGCGACCTCGACGCCAACGCGCAGCGCGTCCTGTCCGCCCTGGCCGACGCCGAGGCGGCGGGATGCGATGTCGCGGTCTTCCCCGAGCTGCTCCTGCCCGGCTACCCGCCCGAGGACCTGCTGCTCAAGCCCGGTTTCGTGCGGGCCAACCTCGAGGCCCTCGGCCGCGTCGCCGCCGGCACCGGCGGCTGTGCCGCGGTCGTCGGCTTCGCCGACGCCCAGCGCGACCTGTACAACGCCGCCGCGGTATGCGCCGGCGGCGAGGTGGTGGCGACCTATCACAAGCGATTGCTGCCGAACTATGGCGTGTTCGACGAGCGCCGGTACTTCACGCCGGGCAGCCACCCCTACACCCTGCTGTCGATCGCCGGGGTGCGCGTCGGGCTGTCGATCTGCGAGGACGCCTGGAGCCCGACGGGCCCGATCGCCGACCAGGGCGCGGGCGGAGCCGAGCTCGTTCTCAACCTCAACGCCTCTCCCTACCACGCCGGCCGGCTGGCCGACCGCGAGCGCATGCTCGCGGTCAGGGCCGCCGACGCGTCCTGCGCGTTGGTGTACGTGAACCTGGTCGGTGGCCAGGACGAGCTGGTGTTCGACGGGGCCTCGCTCGTGTTCGACAGCGCGGGTCGTCTGGTGGCGCGAGCGCCCCAGTTCGAGGAGGCAACCATCGTCGTCGACCTCGACGTGCCGGTGTCGTTCCGGGCCCGCCTGCTCGATCCGCGCGGCCGCGTGCCCACCCCGCCGCTGCCCGTCGTCGTGGTCAGCGCGCCGCGGAAGACCCCGGTCGCACCCCTGGCCTCGACCCGTCGGCCGGTGCCGGTGGCACCGCTGCCGTTTCACCGCGAGGTCTACGATGCGCTCGTCGTCGGCACCCGGGACTACGTGGCCAAGAACGGCTTCACCGACGTGGTCGTCGGGCTGAGCGGCGGGGTCGACTCGTCGCTGGTGGCGGTGATCGCCGTCGACGCCCTCGGCGCCGACCACGTGCACGGTGTGTCGATGCCCTCTCGGTTCTCCTCCGAGCACAGCCGCGCCGACGCCCGCCGGTTGGCCGACGCGCTCGGGCTCGACTTGCGGAGCATCCCCATCGAGCCTGGCCACGATGCGCTCCTGGACATGCTCGGCGAAACCTTCGCCGGCCTGCCCACGGGCCTGGCCGAGGAGAACATCCAGTCGCGGTTGCGGGGCATGACGCTCATGGCGCTGTCGAACAAGTTCGCCTGGCTGGTCCTCACGACGGGGAACAAGAGCGAGTCGGCCGTCGGCTACTCGACGCTGTACGGCGACACCGCAGGCGGGTTCGCGGTGATCAAGGACGTTCCCAAGACCCTGGTGTACGAGCTGTGCCGTGACCGCAACGCCCGCGCCAAGTCCTTGCTCGTCCCCGAAGGCGTGCTCACGAAGCCACCGTCGGCCGAGCTGCGCCCCGGCCAGCGTGACGACCAGAGCCTGCCGGCCTACGCGCTTCTCGACCCCATCCTCGAGGCCTACGTGGAGGACGACCTGACCCGGGCCGAGTTGGTGGCTCTGGGGCACGACCCTGACCTCGTCGAGCGGGTGACCCGCCTCGTGGACCGGGCCGAGTACAAGCGGCGCCAGACGCCCCCCGGTGTGCGGGTGACGCCGAAGGCATTCGGCAAGGACCGGCGCCTCCCCCTCACCAACCGCTACCAGGGATGACGGCCGTGCCCGACGAGGCGCCCGACGAGGCGCCGTCCCGGGCCATCGCTCGCCCCCGGCCGTTCACGGTGGACGAGTCGGTCCGGCGCATCCGTCGGTACCTGTGGGTCGAATCGAGGTTGTTCGAGGTGCTCGGCTCCTGGGTGCCCAGCGTGCCGGAGCTGGAGGCCAAGGTGCTCCTGGCCACCCACGCCCGGCGGCGGGCCATCCGCGCCGAGCTCTGGCGCCAACGGCTGCCCGATGGCCGGCGCGGCGAACCCGACCGTTTCGGCCACCCACCGAGCCCCGCTCTGGCCACGTTCCTCGACGCCTTGGCCGCGCCGTCGGCGCCGGAGCGGACGATCGAGAAACTCGTCGGCGTCTACCGGGTGGCGCTGCCGCACCTGACGGCCGCGTACGCCTGCCATCTGGCGCAGATCAACCCGGTGAGCGACGGGCCGTGCGCCCGAGCCCTCGAGCTGGCCATCGGCGACGATGCCGGTGACCGTCGCGACGGGGAGTCCCTGGTGAGGTCATTGGCCGCTTCGGCGGACGCGACCGCGCGCGCCGCCACGCAGCGGTCTCGGCTCGAACACCTGCTCGTCATCGCCGGCGGTATCGCCGGCGGCATCGCCGGCGAGGGGCCCGTGGGGAGCGAGCCCGAGGCAGGACAGGGCCGCCGCAACCTCGAATGAGACGTCGAGCCTTTCCCGTATCGCGGTCCTGACCTGCGGGTTCTGGCCCATCCCCAGGTTGGGACGCTTGACCGGGCCAGTATCGTAGGTTCGCCGGTGGTCCTTCGACGCACCGCCGATGGAACTCCAGCCACGCCCGAACCCAGGAGTCAGCGTCTTGCCCAAGGAGCGTGTCGAGCGCGACGAAGAGGATCTCGTCCGTCTCTACCTCACGGACATCGGGCAGTACCCGCTGCTCACCAAGGACGACGAGGTCCGCCTGGCCCAGGCGATCGAGGCCGGCAACGAGGCGCGGGCTCAGCTCGAGGGTGGCGGCAAGGATCTCACTCCCGCCCGTAAGCGCGACGTCCGCCGCCAGTTCCGCCTCGGCGAGGACGCCGAGCGCACCTTCGTCCAGTCCAACCTGCGGTTGGTGGTGTCGATCGCCAAGAAGTACCAGGCGTCGGGCCTTCCGCTCCTCGACCTCATCCAGGAGGGCAACCTCGGCCTGATGCACGCGGTCGAGAAGTTCGATTGGCGTAAGGGCTTCAAGTTCTCCACCTACGCCACATGGTGGATCCGCCAGGCCATCACCAGGGGCATCGCCAACACGGGGCGGACGATCCGTCTGCCCGTCCATGCCGGCGACACCTTGGCCCGGCTGCAGAAGGCCAGGGCCCGGCTCGAGCTCAAGCTCGGCCGCCCGGCCACCCTCTCCGAGCTTTCGGCCGAGGTCGAGATGCCCGAGGACAAGGTCACCGAGGCGTTGCGATTCGCGGCCGAGCCCCTGTCGCTGTCGGAGCCCTTGCGCGAAGACGGCGACGCCGAGCTCGGCGACGTGGTCGAGGACCGTTCGGCCGAATCCCCCTTCGAGGTGGCCGCCACCGCCCTGCTGCCCGAGGAGATCTCGCGCCTGCTCGCACCGCTGGACGAACGCGAGCGCGAGATCCTCAAGCTTCGTTTCGGTCTCGACCGGGGCGAGCCCCGGACGCTCGAAGAGGTGGGGGAACACTTCAACCTCACGCGCGAGCGCATTCGCCAGATCGAGGCCAGGGCCATGTCGAAGCTGCGCCATCCCTCGAGCGACACCGGCGCCCGGGACCTCCTCGCCGTCTGACCGTCGGCGGGGTCGCCGGGCCAGGCGACCCTGGATCGCCTGAACAGGGCGGGCGAGTGCGGGCCGTTCCCGGCTACCGGCTACGTTGCCCGGCGGAGGTGTACGAGTACCTGGTGGGCTCCCCCGCCTTCAAAGCGGGTGGCACGGGCGATCCCCGTGCGGCGGGTTCGATTCCCGTCCACCTCCGCCAAACCGGGCCGGTTCGCTCGGGCACGGGGACGCCGGGCGCCTCGTGCGGTAGGGTCACCGGCCATGAAGAAGCTGCTGATGTTCGCCATCCTCATCGCTCTTGCCGCCGTGGCGGCCAAGAAGGTCCGGGCCGTCTGATCTGTGGCGATGGCCTCGCCGCCGGCGTGCGGCTGGGCGATGGGTTCGCGACGGGACCACCACCACACCGTGACGATGGCCGTCGCGGCGGCCAGCCCGCCTCCCATGGCGGCTGCGGGCGAGGCCGACACCAGGTACACCAGAGCGCCGTAGCCGCACCCGACGCGAGATGAGGCCCTGGCGGTAGAGGGGACGGCTGAAGGCACCATGGTGGCCCGGGCGATAAGGGCTCGGTCCAGGTCGACAAGGCGCCGTCCACGTCGGTCGCACCGATCGGCGCAGTGCGGGCGGATTTCTGAGCTAACTCTTGTCCCCGGCACAGCCCGCCCATAGTGTTCGGCTGGCTGGTCCGAAGGGCTGGCCCAACGCCTGGTCCGACAGCCGGGCCCCGGGCGTTGGCTTCGGCCGGCGGCCAGACCGCCAGCCCGGTTGCTCCACCGGGTAACCGGCTCGGGCGAGGCCCGTCCTCTCCCCGCACCCCTTCCCCGCATCCCTTCCCCTCGCTCGCTCAGCGACGCGCTCGCGCGTCCCGCGCCCTCGGGGGGTCCTGATCCTTACTTGTTGCTGGTCTACCAAGGGCGGCACCGGTACCACCGTCGTCGCCGCGGCCCTCGCCGTGCTCCTGTCGCGCTCCGCGCCCTCGGGCGCCCTGCTGGCCGACCTCGCCGGCGACGGCCCGGCTGCGCTGGGGATGGCCGAGCCCGATGGGCCGGGCATGAGCGGGTGGCTGGCGGCCGGCGCCGATGTGCCGGCCGACGGCCTGGCTCGTCTCGAGGTCGCGGCCGGGCCCGGTCTCGGTCTCCTGGCCCGCGGGAGCGGGCCGATGGTGGCCGGGCAAGGCCGTGCCCTGGCCGAGCTCCTGGCGGCCGACCCTCGTCCGGTCGTGGCCGACTGCGGAGTGCTCGGTGGCGCGACCGGCGACGTCGGTCTCACCCTCGCCGCCCAAGCCACCCACTCGCTGCTGGTGCTCCGCCCGTGCTTCCTGGCCTTGCGGCGGGCCTTGGCCGCGCCGGTGCGCCCGTCGGCCGTGGTGCTGGTGGTCGAGGATGGCCGTTCGATCTCCGCGTCCGACGTGGAGGCCGCGCTGGCGGTGCGGGTCAGTGCCTGCGTACGGGTCACCCCCCAGGTGGCGCGGGCTGTCGACGCCGGCCTGCTCGCCGCGCACCTGCCGCGCACGCTCGAACGCGACCTGCGCCATGCGGCCTGACCCGCTCAGCGACGCGGTCCACCGGCGGGCACTGGCCGTCGAGTCGGCCGGTGGTGGGGCCGGCGTGCCCGACGCCGGGTCCATCGCCCGGCTGGTGCGCGACCAGGACCCGCTGGCCGGGGCCGCGGCCGTGGACGGCGTGGTGGACCGGGTGCTCGCTCGCCTGGTCGGTCTCGGACCGCTCGACCCGCTCTTGGCCGACCCGGCCGTCACCGAGGTCATGGTCAACGGCGCGGGGCCGGTATGGGTCGAGCGGGGCGGAACCCTGGAGCGCACCACGGTCACGGTCGATGTGGCCACCGTCGAGCACGTCATCGAGCGGGTGGTGGCGCCACTCGGGTTGCGAGTAGATCGCACCAGCCCCTTCGTCGACGCCCGACTGCCCGACGGTTCGCGCGTCCACGCGGTGGTCCCGCCCCTGGCCGTCGACGGGCCCTGTCTCACCATCCGCCGGTTCGGGGCCCGTCCGGTCGACCTTGCCGCCACCTGTCCCCCGGGCGTGTTCGAGCTCCTGCGCTGGGCGGTGCAAGCTCGCTACAACCTCGTCGTGAGTGGCGGCACCGGCGCGGGGAAGACGACGCTGCTCAACGCCCTGGCCGCGGTCATCGCGCCCGGGCAGCGCATCGTCACGGTCGAGGACGCGGCCGAGTTGCGGCTTCCCCGGGAGCACGTGGTGCGCCTGGAGGCTCGGCCGGCCAGCGCCGACGGGCTGGGTGCGGTGACGGTCCGCACGCTCGTCCGCAACGCCCTGCGCATGCGTCCGGACCGGATCGTGGTCGGGGAGTGCCGAGGCCCCGAGGCCCTCGACATGCTCCAGGCGATGAACAGCGGCCACGAAGGGTCGATGTCCACCTGTCATGCCAACTCGCCCGAGGATGCGTTGCGCCGGCTCGAGACCATGGTGCTCATGGGCGATGTCGCCCTCCCCCTCGAGGCGGTCCGGGAGCATCTCGTCGCCGCGCTCGACCTCGTGGTCCAGGTGGCCCGTCGCCCCGGGGGAGCGCGACGGGTCGTGGCCGTGGCCGAGGTGCTGCGCACCAACGACGGGGTGCGGCGAGTCCGGCTGCTGGCCGACCGCGAGGGCCTCGGCCGGCTTCCCCGCCGACCGGCCCGCGGGCACGACGCCCCCGCGCTCGACGTCGGCTGGGTGTCTCGGTGACCCATATCCCGGCCCTCGTCGTCCCCGCGCTGCTGCTGGTCGCCACCGCGGCAACCGCCCGAGTCGCGCTGGTGGCGTCATCGGGCCCCGCCGGGGGGGCCCGACGGGCTGGCAACGACAGCCCGGGTCGCGGGGCACCGTCGTGGCTGCGCCCGGCCCTGGCGTCGGCTGCGGTCGACTGGCCAGCCCCGCTCGTCTGGCGGTGCTGGGTCTCGCTGGCGCTGGCGGCCACGGTGCTGGCGACGGTCGGGGGAGGCCCGGGGCTCGGGCTGGCGACGGCGGCGCTGGCCCTCACCGCCCCCGCGGTGACGCTGCGGGCCATGGCCGGCCGGGCCGGCGCCCGCCTGGAGCGAGCGCTACCCGATGTCCTCGAGGCCACCGCCAGATCGCTGCGGACGGGTGCCTCCTTGCGCGGCGCCCTGGCCGAGGCATCCGAGGCGGCCCCGCCCGACCTGGCCCACGACCTGACCACCGTGGTGCATGCCGCCACCCACGGGCTCGGCCTGACCGCAGCGCTCGAAGAGTGGGCCCGGGCCCGAGCCGGTCCGGGTGTGCGCCTGGCGACGGCAGCCATCGCACTCGGCCACGAGACGGGCTCGCCCGCTCGGGCGCTCGACGGCGTCGCCGCCACCCTGCGCGACCGCCAGGCGCTCGAGCGCGAAGTCCGGGCCCTGTCGTCCCAGGCCAGGATCTCGGGGGTGGTCATCGCCACGGCCCCGATCGGGTTCGCGGTGATCGCCATCGGCCTCGACGGGGCCACCGCGACGTTCCTGTTGCGAACGCCAGCAGGCCTGATCTGTCTCCTGGCCGGGCTCCTTCTGGACGGCGTCGCGGCGTGGTGGATGACCCGGATCACGAGGTCGGCCCAGTGAGCGAGTGCCGCGCGCCAACCATCAGCACGGCCCGCCTCGGGCCGCGGGGCCGAGCCCTGACCGGTTCTCGGCCGACGAACGCCGGTCGGGGCGCGGCCTCATGACCGGCACCGTGCTGGGCCTGGGATGGGCTGCCCTGGTGCTCGGCGCCGGCTGGCGGTGGCGGCCCTCGTTGGCCTCGGCCCGCTGGCACAGGACCGTCGCCACGAGCCGTGACCATGAGGATCGCCGCCACGCCGGCGTCACGGTGCGCTCCTGTGCCCCGCCATCGCCGAGCGCGCTCGAGGCGGTCCTGGGCGCGATGGGTCATCTGCTCCGGCACATAGCCCGCCGGTTGCCCGATTCGGGAGCGGACCTCGACGTGGGGCGAGCGTTCGGCGCGGTGGTGATCGCGGCATTCGCGGCGGTGTCCCTCGGCCCAGTCGGCCTCGTCCTCGGGCTGGTGGTCTGGGCTGCGCCGGTGTGCCGGCGACGACGGGAGATCAGGCGGGCCCGTTCCCAGGTCCTGGCCGAGCTGCCCGAGGTGGTGGACCTGTTCCTGCTGGCCGCCGGGGGCGGGCTCAACGTCTCCCTCGCCGTCGGCGCGGTCGGTGGCCGGGCCCCACCGCGCCTGGGCGCTGCGCTCCGGCGAGCCCGCGGCGAGATCGGTCAGGGTGCCCGAGCCGCCGACGCTCTCGAGGTCGTGCTGGCGCCCTTCGGTGACCCCGTCCGCCCGTTGCTCTCGGCGCTGGTCACCTCGGAGCGTTACGGGGCCCCGCTGGTGCCCGTGCTCGAGCGCCTGGCCGCCGAGGTGCGCCTGAGTCGCCGGCGCCAAGCCGAGGAGGCGGCTCGGCGGGTTCCGGTCAAGTTGCTCTTTCCCTTGGTCCTCTGCGTCCTCCCCGCCTTCGCGCTGCTCACCGTTGTTCCCCTGCTCGCCGGGACGCTGCGCCTCCTCCCCCTCTGACCCCGTCCGCCCCCCCTGACCGCCCCCGACCCCTTCTGACCCGTTGTGAAAGGACACCCATGGCCCCGATCTTCGCTGCCCTCTCTGCCCTGGCTCGGCGCGCCCATCTCGCGCTGTTGATGCTGTTCGTGCCGCCCCCTGCGGCGCCACCTCGTCGGATCGTCCGCTCGAAGGCCCTCGGCAGGCGCGATGACCGTGGACAGGCCACCGCGGAGTACGCGCTGGTGCTGCTGGGGGCGGCGGCCGTTGCGCTCCTGTTGGTGGCCTGGGCCACCAACTCGGGCAAGGTCGACGACCTGCTCAACGGCGTCATCGACAAGATCCTCGATCAGGTGTGACGAGAACCCATCGCCCTCACTCGCTCGCTGCGCTCGCTCCGTTCGGGCGAGCTGGATGGGGCCCGCCTTCGGCGGGCGCGGAAGGGCCTTGTCCTGCGCCGACCGGCGGAGCCGGCTCGGCGCAGCGCCGGGGGGCTCCGGCGGAGCCTGTGCCCCCCGGGCCCCCCGCCGGTCCCGGGCCATGCGGCCCGGCGGCGCCAGCCGCCGGGAGCGACAAACCGACGGAGCGATTCCCGGACGTCGCAGGCCGCTCCCCCGGGAGCAGTGGGAAACCATGAGACGGGTCGGAGATCGGGGGCAGGCTGCCGTCGAGTTGGCCCTGGTGCTTCCTTTGGTCGCCACGTTGCTGCTCGCCCTGGTCCAGGTCGGGCTAGTCGTTCGAGCCCAGGTCCTGGTCACCCATGCGGCTCGCGAGGCGGCTCGCGCCGCTGCGGTCGACGCCGCACCGGACGCGGCCCGGGTGGCGGCCGGTGCGAGCTCGGCGCTGGACCCCGACCGGCTCGACGTGACGGTCTCGGGCCGAGGCGAGCGAGGCAGTCAGGTCACGGTGGACGTGGTGTACGACCTGCCCACCGACCTACCGCTGGTAGGAGGACTGCTCGGCGACGTCGAACTCTCCGGTCGGGCTGTCATGCGCGTCGAGTAGGCCGTGTCGACGCCGAACGTCGATCAGACAGGACGCCCTTCTCGAAAAGGAGGACCGATTTTCTTGAAGCCGTCCATCGGGCGCACGGGCGTGATGCCTGGTCGCGGGGCGCGAGCACTAACCTTGGTCGCTCTATGATCGTCGCCCTCGCTGTAGTGGTCATCGTCGTTCTCGTGGCGGCGCAAGCCACGGCCTTGCTGCGGCGGCCGCCCAAGGCGCTCGTCGGCACCGGACCGGCGTCCGCCGCGGTGCCTTTCGACAGCGACCGACCGCGAGACCCGTTCAACAAGCTCGTCGGCGTACTGCGCCGCCGTCGCTGGGTGCGTCGCAGCCTCTCGGCCGTCTCCGTGGTGGCCATGCTCGTGGCCGTCGGGGTGATCGGCTACCCCTTCTACACGAACATGGTCCAGGGCCGGATCCAGGACCGCCTCGACCGGCAGTTCGAGAGTGACGAGCTTCGCCAATCCTACGTCGACCGTACCCTCGAGGAGGGCGACAGCCTCACCCGTATACGCATACCTCGTCTCGACGTCGAGGTGGTCGTGGTCGAGGGCACCACCTCGGAGTCGCTGAAGGCCGGGGCTGGCCACTACGCCGAAACGCCGCTGCCCTGCGAGGCTGGCAACGTGGCCATCGCCGGCCACCGCACCACCTACGGACGGCCCTTCGCCGACCTCGACCTGCTCCGCCCGGGCGACGAGATCATCCTGGAGGTCCCGGGCGGGGGGTCCTGCACGTACGAGATGCAGGAGCGTCCGTTCATCACCACCCCTGACAACTTCGCCGTAGTCGAGAACACCGACGACTCCCGGGTCACCCTGACGACGTGTCATCCCAAGGGCTCCGCTCGCCAGCGGCTCATCGTGCAGGCCATCATGGTCAGCAGCGAGCCCGCCAACGCGTGACTTCCCTGTCGAAGGCGAGCGAGCCATGAGCCGATCGGCGCGCCAGGTCTCGGCCCGAGCGCTGTTCGTTTGCGCGGCGACGTTGGTAGCCATGGCCGGTGGCTATCCCGCAGTGGAGGTCGGCGCCCAGATTCTTCCTCCGATCCTTCCGCCACCGCCGCCCGAGCCAGCGTTCGTGGCCTCGGGGTGGGATCCCGAGCCTCCGACGCGCTTCACCGGGCCGTCCATGACGCTCAGCGGTTCCTTCACTCTCTCGGGCACGCACACCGTCACCGAGCTCGAGCTCGTGCTCACGCCACAGAGCGAGCTGTACCCCGGGTGCGACGAGGTGAGCGTCTCCGAGGACGCATCCGCCCCCGGCCCCGGCGGCACCGTCGAGTTCTCGATCACAGCCCCGTCGTCGTTGTGCAACGGCGTGTATCAGGCGACGGTCGTCGCCACCGCCGATTCGGGAGAGCAGGGCAGCCTCAACTCCAACGGCCGCACCGTCTCGCTCCAGCCCCGTGCTCCGTCCGGGGTCGAGGCCGTCCCGGGCGCGACCGGCGGAGTGACCCTGTCGTGGGAGGCGCCCGACAACGCTGCTGACTTCCTGGGGTACCGGTTGCAGCGCTCGGTGGGCGACGGCCCGTTCACCCCGTTCGGGCCCGACCTGCTCGAGGAGACGAGCTTCGAGGATACCGACATCCCCGATGGTGCCACCGCGGTCGATTACAAGGTGGCCAGCGTGCGCCAGGGGGCCAGCGACGGCACGACCGTGACGGCGCTGTCCGGTTCGACCGCCGTGACCCTCCCCTCGACCGAGCCCGTACCCCCGGGCACGACGACCAGCCTGGTCCCGGGCGACCAGGCCGGCGATGGCGCGGGCCCGTCCGACGGAGGTACGGGAGCCAGTCGTAGCGCCAGCGGGCGTTCGGTGACCCCGACCACACAGTTCTTGCCCGATATCGGCAGAGCCGAGGACGATCCACTGGGCGACACCGAGGAGGGTGACGAGAACCCGGTGCTCCCCGACGACGAGTTTGCCTCCGGTACGGTCCTACAGAACTTCGAGGACGACGACGGTGACCGCCGAGCGCTCATGGTGCCGGTGGCCATCGGCTCGGTGCTGCTGGTGTGGGCCATGCACCTGCGTTTCCTGGCCCGCCAGGCCGCCCACTGAGTTTCGCCCTCACTCGTTCGTCTCTGCACCTTGCCGAAATGGCGTCCAGATGGCCCACATGTGGGCCATCTGGACGCCAGAACGCGGAGGGGGGCGGCGGTCAGGCCGTGAGAACGGTTCGCAGGAGGCGAATGGCGCCCCGCTTGTCGAGGTGTTCGTTGAACGTGCCGCACTTCGGCGACTGCACGCACGACGGGCAGCCGCCAGCACAACCGCAGCGCTCGATCAGGTCGAGCGCCGCTGCCAGGAGTCGGTCGGCGGCGGCGTAGCCGAGCTCGGCGATGCCCGCGCCGCCCGCGTAACCGTCATAGATCACGATGGTGGGCGCGGCGGTGCCGGCCAGGTGCGCGCTCGACATCCCGCCGACGTCGCAGCGGTCACAGATGGCGAACAGCGGCAGGAGGCCGATAGCGGCGTGCTCGACGGCGTGCAACGCCCCGGACTCCTTCCGGAGACCGGCATCGGCAGTCGTGAGCCCTGCGGGAACGAGCCCTGCGGGAACGAGCCCTGCGGGAACGAGCCCTGCGGATGGGAGCGACGACGGGTCGATCACGTACCAGAAGGCGGTCGTGGCCAGCGTGGTGCCGGCCAGGTCGAGGGTTTGGGTCCCGAGCACCTCGCCGGTGGCGGTGCTGCGGCGCTGGTAGCCGGTGACCCGGCTGTGGACCTCGACCGTGCCGCGGCAAAGCTCGGCTGCCCCCACCCCGCGGCGATCGATGGTCCTGGTGATGTCGACGTTGGTCTCGGTACGGGCCAGCGTGTAGTAACCGTCGTCGCTCCCCTCGACGGTGGCGACGCGCTCGTCGACGTCGAGGGTGACGACCGTGAAGCTCTCGCCGCCATGGAGGTAGACGGCGCCCGGATGGACGACCTCCTTCGCCCGTCCCTCGTCGACGGTGCCGACGAGGGTGCCGTCGCGCCGGACGATGCGGTACTCGCCAGCCGAGCTGTGACGCAGGCCAACGTCCCGGGCGGGGTACCCGCGCCGGTCCCATACGGCGGACGGCGAGGACCCTCGGCGCCCCGGTTGGCGCACGCGGAGCTGGTCGTCGAGCGCGAGGGCCCGCACGCCGTCGTCGAGGAGACCGGGCCAGTAGGCCTCGTCCCCGTGGGTCAGCGGCAGCTCGAACGCGGCGCAGGCCAGATGCGCCAGCACCACGTAGGGATTGGCCGCGTTGATCACCGCTTGTTCGGGTGGGCGGTCGAACAGCTCGGCGGGATGGGCCATGTACCACTGGTCGAGCGGGTCCTCGCCGGCCACCAGCACCGCCAACGATTGTCCCGTGCCCCTGCCGGCGCGCCCGGCCTGTTGCCACAAGGATGCGACGGTGCCGGGGAACCCGTCCAGCACGCAGGCGTCGAGCGCAGCGATGTCGACCCCGAGCTCGAGGGCGCTGGTGGTGACGACGCCGCGCAGGCGCCCGCCGAACAGCTCGTCCTCGATCTGTCGCCGCTCGGCCGGTAGGTAGCCGGCCCGGTAGGGCCGGACCAGCTCGCCCAACGGCGTCGGGACCCGTCGGCGCACGTCGGCGGCCACCAACTCCACCGCGCCGCGACTGCGACAGAACCCGATGGTCCGGTGCCCTGTGGCGAGGAGCTGCGCCACCAGCCTCGCCGCCTCGCGGTGCGAGGACAGGCGACCGTGGTGGCGGGGACGGCCCCGGTCCCCTCCGCTCGCGGCCTGGCCGTGGCGATCATCCACCAGCGGAGGGTTCCAGAGGGCGACCAGCCGCTCGCCGCGCGGGGAGCCGTCGTCGGTCACCGCCGCGACCGGTTGGCCGCACAGGGCGGAGGCCAGCTCGGCCGGAGCCCGCAGCGTGGCCGAGCAGAACACGAAGGTGGGGGACGATCCGTAGCGGGCGCACAACCGTCGCAGCCGGCGGAGCAGTTGGGCCACGTGGCTGCCGAATATCCCCCGGAAGGCATGCAGCTCGTCCACCACCACGTAACGCAGCCGCAGCAGGAACGTCGCCCACCGGGCGTGCTGGGGGAGGATCGCCCGGTGCAGCATCTCGGGATTGGTGAACACGACGTTGGCGTTGTCCCGAGCCCACACCCGCTCCGCCACGCTGCAGTCGCCGTCGTAGGCGGCCGGCCTGATACCGGCCAGTCCCCAGGCGGCGAGGGCGCGGAGCTGGTCATGGGCCAGGGCCTTGGTGGGGAACACGGCGAGGGCGCTGCCCGGACGAGCCGAGGCGGTCACCGCCTCGGCGATCGGCGCCTGGAAGCACAGCGACTTGCCGGACGCCGTACCCGTGGCCACCACGACCGGGTGGCCGGCCCGGGCCAGGTCGAGCGCCTCGACCTGGTGCGCCCAGAGACGGTCGGTCCCCATCACGGCGCGCACTGCCTGCGGGAGGGGTCGGGCCGGTTCGCCATGGCGCGCCGTGCGGGCGGCCAGCCGCTCGACGTGGACGAGCCGGCCGTCACCGGCCAGGCCGGTGAGCAGGTCATCGAGCGTGCTCGATCCGCTCGGAGCGCCCCGCGAGACAGGCCCGGCGCCGCAGGAAGGATCGAGCTCGGGATGGACGAGAACCACGGTCGCGAAAGCCTATGTCCCGAGGCCCGTCGAACTCCATCGGCGTAACTACACAACTGTGCCCTCGGCCCGCCGGGTGAGCGCTTTTCAACGGTCATCTCCGGGTGCGGTGGGAGCGGATACCTTGGTGAGAGGTCGTTCGTACACGCGTTGGGCCTACTGCCGCCCGCCGACAAGGAGCTCGCATGGATCTCGGTCTCGACCTCACCGAGCGGGAGGGCACTGCGGTACTGGCTGTGTCGGGCGAGGTCGATGTGGCCAGCGCTCCCCGATTGCGAGAGCGAATCGTGGGCATGGTGGCCGACGGCCATCGCCGGATCGTGTTGGACCTCGATGACGTGGACTTCCTCGACTCGACCGGTCTCGGCGTCTTGGTCGGCGCCCTCAAGCGAGTCAGGACCCATGGGGGTGAACTGCACATCGTCTGCACCAGCCCGCGGATCTTGAAGGTCTTCGACATCACCGGGCTCACCCCGGTTTTCGCGCTGCACGATTCGGTCGACGCCGCGGTCAGACCCTCCTAAGTGCTCCCGCCCGTAAGTTCCCGCACGTATCGCCGGCCCTCGACGCCGCTCGCGGCGTCCTCCTCCTGGCAAAGTGGGCAAGGCACTTCGCGGCGTCGTGCGTCCTTGCGAGCGACGCCGAATGGCTCGCCGATACGAGCAGTTACTTACGAGCGGCAACACTAGGGGATGCGTACCGGGCATGGCTGACGTCATCGAGCTCGAGTTTCCGGCCCGCGCCCAGTACCTCTCGCTCGCACGCGTCCTGCTCAGCGCCATCTCCGAGCGCGGACCGGTAGTGGAAGGCACCCGCCTGGACGACCTTCGCCTGGCCGTGTCCGAGGCGTGCGCAAACGCCATCGACGCCTACGCCGGTCAGCGCAAGGGCGGCGAACGCGTGCGTGTCCGCCTCACCATCGAGGCGGACCGGCTGGAGGTGGAGGTGTCCGACCATGCCGGGGGTTTCGACCCGTTGGCCCTGCGCCCGCACCCCCCGCCGACGGTGCCGGCGCGCCTGCAGTTCGAGCGCGGCCTCGGGATCCCGTTGATGAAGGCGCTGACCGACGAGGTGGAGTTCCGCGCGGCCGACGGCGGCACCGCCGTGCGCCTGGTTGTGCACGCTCGCCGTTAGACCCGTTAGACCCGTCAGACCCGTCAGACCCGTGAGACCGATGAGTAGCCATGAGTAGCAATGAGCAGCCGATGAGCAGCCGATGAGCGACGACACCCCGACCGTGGCCAAGCCCGACGAGCTCCTCGCGCTGCACGAGGTGACGGCCGAGCTCTTCGCCACCCTGCGGGCGTGGTTCGACGTGCCGCCGACCGTGTCGATCGACCTCGCCGCCGTCGACTCGGCCGTGCGCGAGCTGGGCAACCCCGAGATGGTGGCCGCCCTGGCCATGCGCAAGCTGCAGGCCCTGAACCTGCTGGCCACGCCGGGGGTACGCACCACCACCGATGTGGTGGTGTCCATCGTCAACGACCTCGATCGGGCCTTGGTGCAGGCGCCGTCGATGCGCCTGCGACGCCAGGCCGCAGCCACCGACTGGGACGCGGCCTTGCTTCGCCTCGACGAGGCCGGTCCCGCGGTCGAGGCGCACGTGCCTGTGGGGCCCGAGGACGCCGACCCGGAGATCGACCGCTTTCGAGAGCTGCATGATTGCCTACACGACGCCGCCATCGCCGTGCTGCGGGCCTCCGACGGCGAGGTCCGCATCTTCGAGTAAGGGCTCGTACGGGAACTACTCGGACGTTTCGCCGGCCGGATGACGGCGCTCGCGGCGTCCTCGTCCTCGAAAGTGCTGGTGACTTCCTTCGTCCTGCGTCCTTGCGAGCGCCGCCCCCGA